>Ga0209088_10000391_pt1 | contig 32146 bp, 15 predicted proteins | sample S_140625_EF_Meta_FD_187324 | JGI IMG/M metagenome (GOLD analysis project Ga0209088, IMG submission 187324) | Freshwater microbial communities from Lake Simoncouche, Canada to study carbon cycling - S_140625_EF_MetaG (SPAdes) (version 2) | ecosystem: Environmental > Aquatic > Freshwater > Lake ... | reverse complement strand
AGAGCAACAGAATTTGGTTGAATTGTTGCGGCAATTGATACGTTACCAGTACCATCAAATGTTATTGCGGCACCAACAATATCACCAGTAATCTCAAAGGTTCTTGGTGTCTGGAGTTTTGTTGCATCTGTTGCTATACCAGCATTAGTTGCATAAGTAGCAACACCAGCATTAGTAGCATAGGTGCTTACTCCTGCATTAGTAGCATAAGTAGCAATTCCAGCATTAGTAGCATAAGTTGCTATTCCAGCAGTATTAGCATATCCACTATTAGCACTTCCAGGAACATTCGTAAGTAAAGAACCATCACCAACAAAATAAGATGCAGTGATAATTCCTGTGGTGTTTATGGACGATGTTGATGATATACCTCCAACAGCATTAATTGTTGCTATTCCACCAGAAAGAGAAACTGAAATATTATTATTGAAGTTTAAAGTTGCTGCAGTTCCAACATTAACACCATCATCTTGAACAACAACACCAGACCCTGTTGCAACAATACCAGTTAACCCAGAACCATCACCAACAAAATAAGATGCTGTAACAACACCAACGGACATTCCAAAATTGGAAGTATTACCGTAACCAAGAGTTTGATTAAGAGTTTGTGTACCAGCAGAGCCCGTTGTTCCAATCCATTTTCCTGTTGTTGCATTATAAGCAAGAACCTTACCATCAACCTTTACACTATCTCTATCAACATCATCAAGAAACTCAAGGCGGGTTTCACCACCACCACCGATAGAGGCAAGTTGTTGTTGAATGCGATTAATGAAAAGTCTATAATGATTTTGAAGATCATCAAGTGTTGCAAAATTTTTATCTAATGGCGTAAGTGGATCAGAATTCTTTATGTTTGGAGGCTCATTTAAAAGTCCTTCTTTCAAATCTTTCTGAGAAGATTTAATATTTCTTACAATATTATAAAGTTCCTTAATATCAACTTTTACTAATCCAATTTCTTTTCTTACATCTACAATTTCATCGTCATAATACTTTACTTCGGGAAAAGTTGAAACCTGTTCCTTTAATTCTGCAAAATATTTTAAAAGTAATTCGTCGGTTTTAACACTTTCTTGATTAACTCTTTTAAGTTGCTCCTCAAGGCTTTGTTTTAATGAATTGTATTCACCATTAATTTGTTTTTTTAATTTTCTATCATCATCTTTAAATTCTTTATGATATTCCCAAATTTTAAGAGAAGACGCTCTTAATTCTTTCCAAATATTATCCTTTGCTTCTTGAAAGTTTTTATTTAATTCATTAAAGTTTTTATCTAACCCATCAATTTCAACTTTACTCTCAAAACGTTTTACATCAATAATTTCTGAAAGTTGCTCTAAACTTAAATTAACATTCTCCTTAAGAGTACTAACATTGTCATTAATTTTTACAAAATCATCATCAATTGATTTGAAAGTTCTATCTACCCAAGAAAAATCTGGAATTTCACTTACAACAATTTCCTTTACCTTCTCAATCTCTTCTCTAATAGATTGGATATCATTTTCATAATATCTAACTTCAGGAAGTTCTAAAATTGTATCTTTTACATTGTTTAATTTTTCTTCAAGAACTTCAATTTGATAATCATAATACTTTACTTCGGGTAACTTTGAAATAGAGTTATTAATATGTTCTTTTACATTATCAATCTGCTCACAGATTGTTTCTATCTCTGCATCATAATACTTTACTTCAGGAACTACTGGTATCTCTGATCTAACCTGATCAACTACCTCACATAATTTTTCTAATTCTTCATCATAGTATTTAATTTTGGGAATTTCTGGAATATCTTTTCTTACATCATTGATAAGACGTAGTAACTCTGTAAGATCTGATGAGTTCTCTATTACAGGTTCTTCTACTTCTTCTACAATATCTTCTACTTCTTCTTGAATAAATTCTTTAATTGATGGAAATTCTTCTACACCTTCTTTAATTAAAAGATCATCAATCGATGGCAAATTATCCGAATTTTGAACAAAATCGTTAACGGAAGGCAAATTGCTATTAGATTGTGACATCATGCAAAAATGTATTAGTAATTTATACTTTGGGATTTTTCTCCCTTTTTTTATTTAGGGGAATTTTCAATATTATTATTTTTTAATAACTTGGCAAGTTCTGCAGTAGATCCAACAAAAAGAGCATTTGTAACATTTGTTGGGCCCTTTACACCTCTATCTTCTTCAATATCTTTTAGTTTCTTTTGAAGATCCATCAACTTATCAGTTGCATCAGCAACATTTTTGATTAATTGTCCAGCAACTTCATATGCTCTTGGCATTTCACTTTCTTGAGCAAGTTCCAGAATACCATTAATAGCTTCTTGACCTTTTTCTATAAGAGAATATAAATTTCCTCTAGTATAATCATAATCTTTTTTTACATCATCTATAGAATTTGAAATTTTTTCAATTTTTTCTACTGGTGCCTCTGGACTATTAGAAACTACTTCTCCTGTGACATTAAATGCATCGTTCAAACTATCAAATTTTTTTGTCATTTTCATATTAAGTATTAGAGTGTAGACCCACTAAATCCAAAATCATCCCCATCTTCAACAAGAAGATTATCGGCAGATGTAATAGATTTTACTTGTGCCCCAGAAATATGTGAGATAATAGTTGTTCCATCTCTACCCCTATCGACGGTAAGAATATTTCCAGATTTGGACTTGACATAAATTTCTTCACCTTCAATTTCAAGATATGTATTTGCTGAAATTGAACTTGCATCATTTACAGAAATTAAGATATCTTCTTTTGCAATATCTTTTGAAAGATTTGTAAGAACTATACCTGTATAGTTTTTGATTGCTCGTGGTTCTGTAGTATACACAACCTCCCTTGTTGGAGCAGAAGTAGTTCCACCAGTAATATAACTGACGGTTGTTTTCTTGATAATATCTTTTGTAGCAGAAGAAACAGGTCCGAACAAGTATGTTTTTGCAGTAAATCTTAATGTATAAATGAGAACCCTTCTTGTAGTAAAATTTCCTTCATAATCATCTTGCATAGTGATGTTTTCCAAAACAATTGGAACATCTCTTTTCTCATTAATACTTTCCACTAAGTCAACCGTAAGCGTATATGCTGGTTGAAAATATGGCAAAATTTGTTCGACAATTTGAAGGCAATCGTCATTAATTTTTGACATTATGCTCAGTTCAAATTGCATATTATATGGAACAGGCATAAATGCTTTTTTTGTCTCTGTCCCGTCTGTTGGATCTTTTACAGTAAATGCTTGAGTAGTTGTAACTTTTCTTGATGCATCATAAGTCAATCCAGTAAATTCAAATGACATTCTTGGTAATGTCATTTGGGTTTTTTGACTTAAATCTGCAGCTTGTTCAAGTCTTGCTAGAAACTTTTGAGTTGGTCCATAGGCAAGAGGAACTTTTATCACACTGACTATATTGTCAGATGCATTTGTATGCTTTATTTCTATACTATTAAATAAAGAACCAAAAGCAATTACAGTTCTTCTTAAAATTTCGTTATAAAAATACTCAAACATTGCTATAAATTTCGTTACTAATATTTAATCATAATAAAATATATTTATACTATGGCATCCCAAAGGGATTTTTTTCACTAAAGTCTATAATTGAATCTGCTTCATTTTCTATATTTTGATTGTCAGCAAATCCATCATTAACTGCATATGTATCAACTACTCTTAATGCATGAGATGCGCCAGAAGCAGATCCCACAATATTTTCTGAAGTTAAAAATTCTCCAGATATATTAGAAATTTCAAGTTTGTTTGTAGTTGAATTCCAAGATCTTACTCGTGCAGTTGTACTGCTTATAGATCCTGTTACGATTTCATTGAAAATATAATCGCCCACAGATGTCATTGAAGGACTTCCAATTCCAATACCTGGTACTTGCGTATATCCAAGGCCAGCATTTGTTATTCTTATTTGAGTAATGACACCGGCAGAGTTTACAACCGCAGTTGCTGCAGCTGAAACTGTTGAAATTCCAGTAAATGTAATTGTGGGAGAGTATGTATATCCAGAACCACCAGATGTAACTGTAATTATTCCAATAACTCCATCACCAATAGTTGTTGTTGCTGCAGCGCCAACACCATCGCCAAAGAATGCAACTTTAGGTGCTATGGTATATCCATATCCGGCATTTATAACTTCTACAGACTGAACTGATCTTGAATTTGGATTAATGTTGTTATTACATACAACAATTCCGCCAATCATCGTTGCTGATCCAACTCCAGTTACTCCTCCTGATGGAGCAGAAGAAATTGCAACTCTTGGTGCTGAAGAATATCCACCACCTCTATTTGTAACTGTAAAGTATCTTATGCCGCCATTGACAAGGTTAGTAATTGCTGTTGCAGTCACTCCAGTTCCAACAAGAGTTAATGTTTGGATAGATCCGTAAACATTATGCTCGGAATTGGTATCTCCGGTGCTACCTCCCCCTATAGTATCATCAATTTCACTAATTCCAGTATCAATAACTTCATCTTCATATCTAAAGAGTTCGCATCTTAAATCATAAGTAGTATTTCCCTGAAGTTGGTAGAATGGTTGTTCGTGCTCAACATATTTTATTTCGAACAAACGATCACCTAAAGGAAAATAAATTAAATCTCCTTCTTTAGGGCGGGTTGATAATTTAATATTTTCTTCATTTTTTAAAAGAGGAGAAATATACGTCTCAAATCTTTCCCTTGATATTGAAAGAGTTAATTCATTAAGTGCTTGAATACCAAATTTTGAAAGAATAGTTGGATTTTCTCCATATCCTTCATAATTGACAAGATATGCCTCTATTGGATATGCATCATCAAATGAAGATTGTATGACTTCTCTTATAACAGTTTTTTCTGTAAGATATTTTCTGGGTAAATAATAAACTTCAACCCCATACATTCTCAATTGTTCATTTACTAAATCTTGAATCAAATTTCTTTCTGATTCTGAACCTTGAAGAAAAAATGGATTAAGCATATGATTAACCAATCATATCTAAAGGTGGAAGTTCATAAGTATTGGACATTTTTTCCATTAGAATATCAAGCTCTCTTTGGGCATCATCAAACATTTGGCGCCCATTAAGTTCTACTCCACCTGGAAGTTTAACGCCCGTAAATTTCATCATATTCTGTCCCCACTGACGTTTAATTAATGAGGTCAAATATGGTTTGATAAAGGAATCATTCCAAACTCTACTGTAATCATTTGGATCTAAAACAGCATAACAATCCAAAATAACAAAATTTCCTACTGTTACTGCCCCCCAATCAATGTCGAGATATAATCTGTCTTGTCTTTTATTAAAACGAATTTGCTTTTGAGTATTAAGTAAAAAATCAAGATCCTCAAGATATGTTTTTACCATTGCATATGACAAAAGTTCAGTTGTTCCCCAATAATAAACATCATTTAGGAACAATTGATACTTAACACTAAACATATTATGAGTAATATTATTTGCGCCATCATATTGAAATATCTTGTTTACTCCAATAACACCTGGAGGAACTTGCAAATAATTACTATTTTCCTCATATTTAAATGTTGTTGCAGTTCCTACAATATTAGTTGTTACATTTGTAGTTACAATTCCAACGCTTGAATTATTGCCTCTTGCCCTTCCCCTATCGATATCTTGTTGTGTAAATTGATATTTAAAAAATGCTGGATAAACGCCATCAAAATGACGCTCTTGGAAAAACTGAACAGCGTCATCTACAAGATCATCAATCTGTTCATCAGCTACATTGATCTCTAAAACTGGCGCTCCCAGTTTTCTTTTACAATAATCTATCAATTCTTGTCTAGTAGATGGTTGCGCCATTTATATAATACCTCTTAATATATTTAGGGTACTGAAGAAATCCCTAAAGATAATACTACTTCTTGCTGCTTTAGATATAGTTTATAATAGCATTTTGCAATATTTTTAATTTGTTCAATATCTTCCATACTATCTATTTCTGAAGAGATTTTAAAATACTCAAAACTTTTACTTAAATTTTCAAGTTCTATGTTATCTGGATCCATCAATTAAACTCCTAAGTAATAACTTTATTTCATCAAGGTCGCCTTTCATATTAGCAACATCTGATTGAAGATTTTGTATCTTTTGATGCTCATCATTTTTTGTCTCACGTCTTGAAATATATTCTTGATATTCTGACATATTTGTATTAATAATTGAATTTGTATTTGGGTCCCTCATCAAATTTGAGTGACCCTCAACTTTTAAATAATCCATACTATGCCAAAGCAATAACTCTAAGATCTTTCAATCTTGGGACATAAGTTTGATTTGTTGATGTCATCACTATTTTAATTCTATATGATCTAAATGCTGGCAATTGATCAACACTAAATGAATATTCTTTATATTCCAAATCTTGAGGTAAGAATGCCAGATGTGTTGATGGAGAAACAAATAAATCTGAGCGACCATCATTTAATGATGCATCAATTATTTGCTTCTTCGCATTTAAATTCATATATCCTGGGAATGGTGTGAAAATTGGAGTAAAGTTTTGATTTTCTCCAATTGCATAGAAAACGCGAATATCTGAATAAACGTTTACATTTGCATTTGCAAGAACTAAAAGTGATGAAGCTGAATTCTCCAAATCAATCTCTTTTGAAATATATTGGAAAGCAGTTGGATCATCAGAAATACTATTAACTCTATTATCAGTTGCATAATCAGTAATAACATCATTTACCCTGTTAGAAGTTGTTATTACATTAATTCTTTGAGTATCAATAACGGGAGTTAACTTGCTATTAGTTGTATTTAATAATAATCTCATATTCAAAGATTTATTACCAGGCAAGTTTGTCAACTTAGCATTTTCATTAACCTTAGAAGCAATTATTCTAGAGCTATCGAGGTAATTGGTTTTGTTCAATGAAATTGTTTCAAATCCATTATCAACAAATGGAATTTCTGTTCCACTAATACTCTGTCCTGTTATTGTTCTAAGTTCGCCACTTAAAGATGTTCCCTGAACTGTAACATTATGGACCATTGGAGTAATTAACTCAAATGGTATATTTTGAGTTGCTTTAATATTATATCCACCAGTTGATTTTGTTTTATTTAAATAAAGTTTGGGGAAACCATTTGTGGCAGACCTATCAACTCCATTAGATGCCATATTAAGATTGATGTTATATGAATCAAAAGTAATTGGATCAGATACTGTTACATCTTCAAGATTATGTGTAGTATTAATTCTACCCAAAGATACGCCAGACAATTCATACTTATAAACAGGAGTTCCTGCTGCATAATTTTTAGGATTTGATCCTCTTACAATTGTACCACCAATCACACTGCCTGAAGTAGAAGTATAAGAAATTACTTCATCACCGATTAAAATATATCCAGCATTAGTTGTACCAACCCCAACATTTTCGAATGTTGCAAAATTTGAAATACTATCCACAGATAATGCTGATGTAGAATCAGAATTATATGCAACACTTAGTTTTGTTGGAGCAACATCTGGAGATACTCCTGAAATAGTTACATAATTTTGATTGAAATACATTCCATGATTTTTGTGATTAACTTGAATGTGCAATCCGTCATTTTCAGTAATAATTTGGCTGGCAGTTACATTGCCACCAGTTGATGCATTTAAATTAGTTGTAATTCCAGAATTATTAATGTATTGTATAGTTTTTCCAACTCCAGTTGCGAAATCTCCCTGAACATTATCAAGAATTAATTGATTAATTGCTGTAATTACTCCAACAGATAATCTAACATTTTTGCCAACGGAAGTTGCGCCAATAGTTGTAATGCCCAAAACATCACCAAGTTGATAACCAGTTCCGCCATTTGAAATTGTTGCTGCAATTGCTACCCCATTGTTGACAGTAACATTAGCAGTTGCATCTCTACCATTTCCCGTGACAGTTGTTAAATTAATACTATTGAATGTAAATCCACCACTGGTTGGAGTATAACCTATACCTGCATTAATTACACTGAGAGTACCCGTTGCAATTCCTGCAGAACCAACATAGTTGCCTGTTGCATTTGTATTTCTTTGTAAAACAGTATTTCCAAATGTTAATCCAGAATCATTTAAAGTTGAACCAATTCCAATTCTAACTTTTCTTGAATTTGTAATTAGAGAATTTGGAAGTAATGTTGGTATTTGCTTATTACCCTCTGTTAATTCGGGACTATACAATTCAACAGTTCCTGAAGTTAAGAAATCTGCTCTGTAAAGAGTAAATTTGAGATCTTCCCACTGACTTGCTTCCCAAGTAGAAGCATTTTGTGATTTAAATAGTGAACCAAGAGTTGGTTGATTTGAAATATATGTTTGGGTAAGTAGATCATTCTCACCAATTCTTGAAATATATACGCTATATTTTGTAGAATTTGATGCAAGGCATACGCAATAATCTTTGCCACCTTCAAGATAAACTGGAGCCTCAAATGTAAATGAAGTTGCAACAGATCCATTTCCTGAGATATTAACTTGTGCTGGATCTAAAGTAACTTCAGATAATGGTAAAACTTTTTGTGTTGGGAATCCATTCTGCATCGTTCTTAATTGGAACGTTACTGGAATATCCATATCATCTTTAGATCTAAAGAAGACATCACATCTTGTCAAGAAAACACCAGTCTCATCTTCAACCAAGAATGACTGTGCAAGAGGATCATACCATCCAACAAGAACTTGTCTTGATGATTGAGAAATTGTAGTAGTACTTACTACTTGTGTGCCAGTAGTTCTAAATACTGAATTTGATTCAAATTCTTGTTTATTTTGAATTCTAGCATTTCTAACTGAAATAATATTTTCTTGTACAATTTCTAATGTTCCACTTGAAATAAATCCTTCTTCTGCAATTGTTGTAGCAGCATTTTGATCATTCAGATTATTATTGACAAGAGTAAATGTTTTAGTACCAGTTTCAAACTTAGGATAAGTATTAATATTTGGATTCGGAACAAAGAAACTGCCCATTAATGTTGCAGATAAGTCAGATATAAGTCTCAAATTAGTAATCGTTGCCTGAGCACCACTTGTTTGCCCAATCAAAGTCATTCCACCTTCAACCCACCCACTAAATTGACCTTGTGGTTGATTTGAGAGTGAAAATGTATCTACATTTAAAATTGTTGATGTTGATGAATAAGTTCCCTGAATTGTTTGTCCTGTATATGGATTATATGGGAATGTTAAAGTTGCTGCATTATATGGACCTTCTTTATGATTTGTTTGAGCAACTCTGAAGGTTATTTTTGGAGAATTTTGTCCCACTTCTGGGCCAAGTCCAGTCTTTTGAGTAGTTCCTATTATAGTTTCTCCGACCTGGAAAGTACCAGAAACCATACTAATTTCCAATAATTTTGGAATGCAATATTTGGTTACATCAACGCCATCAAAGAATGCATATAACTGTGTAAGTGGTTTGACTTTTTTGGAAATAAACTGAATATTTCTTGATCTCATATATGGAATGAGATTTCTGCTTACAACTCTATCTCCAACTGAGGTCTTATCAAATTGTTCAGTAACTATTGTTCTAGTTCCAGTTCTGGATTGAATTCCAGTATCTCTAACTTCTCTAAGTTGATCTTGAACTACGGTAGTTGTTTGAGTATCTATAATTTCTCTGGCACCTCCACCTCCTCTCCATTCTCCACCAGTAGTAATGGTTCTTGTTCTGGAATTATCAACAACCTCAGTTCCTGTCCAACTAGTTTGCCAAGCATTCCAAACAACAGGAGCAAAACCTGTTTGTGGGTCTACATTTAAAGTTTTAACTGCATTTGCAAGAGTTTCTACATAATTTCCTTCAGTATTAATAATCTTTGCATCAAGACGAGTTGTATCTACCCAAGTATCGGAAGAGGGAGTTAATTCGACCGTCCCTTGCCAGAAACTAATTAAGAATGGAGTAACACTCTCAGATCTTGTTGCAAATATTTGCTTAAACCATTCAACTTCTGCATAGTCTAGTGTTACAATATCTTTGGACTTACGAACATTAATTCCTTCAATTGGAGCGAATTGTAAATCATCTGTTGGATCAATATTCTCAACAGGCCCAGGAATTAAATCAACAGAGTTTGTATAATGCCCCGGTCTAATTTCTTTATTCTCAATATCAATACTATTTTTATATAATATGCTGCTTTCCTGAGCGAGAAGAGAAGTAAAGTTGTCTACAAAAAATCCAGATTTAAATCTATTCAGTCCACTCTTATCGGAAACAAACAGATTAGCAGTATTGGTTTCAAGAAGAGATAATGTTGTGTAATATTCAATATTTTTAATTCTATTTTCAAGTTGCTTAATATCAACCATTCTATATCTCTTATGCTCTAAAAATTCTAGAGAGGCCTGAGATACGTTGTAAAGATATGGAGGAAGAGTTATTGATGCAATTTCTAGTGCATCATCAACAGAAACTGGTTTTTCAAGTTTTTCGGATGGAGTACCATATTTAACTTGCATTTTTCCATCTTTTGTAAGATAGATTCTGTCTATTCTTCCAAGATAGAATGAGAATGAAGCTACAATTTGTTCATCTGAAGCGAGAATATTTGCTGCAGAATTTCCAGATCCATTAAAAGTTCTTCCATAAAATTCTAGTGGAGATCTTGCATTTTCTGCAACAGAATAATCAGTTGTTTTTGGTCTGATATCAATAATATCAGAATTTCTTATAGAATTAACAGTTTGTATTTCTTTTCCATAATCAAAAGTACTATATGAATTTACTGTGGTGATATCTCCATCATCACTAGATTCATAATATCCATTTGAGAAATATACTTTTAATTTTCTAGCAGGTTCTTCGGAATTAAATTTTCTTGTAATAAATCCATAATCATAAAATGTATCCTTTTGACCATTTACAAAGGTAAAGTTAGAAGAAACATTAAAACTTGAAGAATTTAAAGTAGTAATGACCGCACTTATATTAGATTCTGCAAATATAACGGTTTCGCCTTCTTTAAAATTATTTTGATTTTTTGAAATAAATGAAATTTGAGAATCTGTAATTCTTTCCGCACATATTCCTATTGCACCGCTATTTTGTCCGGTAAATTGTTCACCAATAATTAAATCTGTGGTTTTTGTTGAAGGTCCACTAATAGAAGCTAATACTACAGTTGGAGCTGAAGGATTAGAAGTGTCTAAAGATTCATAAATCGCATGTACTTCAATAACATCAGAAACATTTAAAGATATATTTTGATCTTGAACTCTAGTTCCAAAAGGATAATTGCCATATGATAATCCATCATTAAGAGTAGTAGTTCCAATACCTGAAGATGAATAAACTGATCTGGTAATTAGAGTTGAATTAACTCTATTTTTTCTCTTTATCTTTGCCTTTGGTTTGATTTTATTTAAACTTGCAACCAAAGTTGCTCCAGTATTATTTGAACCCAAATTATAGATCTGTAATTGAGTTGATCCACTTATGAATGAAAATCTATCAGATGTAAGTACTTCTGTTGTGCCATCAGATCTGACCAATGAATATCTTTCCTCATCAAAAGGTAGAAATGTTTCATTAGTTCCTGCACTAACGGGAGTTGATAATTGATTTCCAGAAATATTAACTGTAAATGATTTTCTTATTGTTAAAGAAGCATCGGTCAAATCTACTGAAGAAATATTATTTTTTGGTAATTTTGTATAAAGTGTATTATCAGTCGAAGACTCTAAATTTGTTGTTAGTATTTTTAAATCTGTTACTGATAGTACGCTAGAGGGTAATATACTGCTTGTTATTCCTGATATTGACTGTACCTGAGTAATAGTAACCAATGTTGATCCAACACTAACTACCTTTGCAATTACTGGATCTGGCGATGTTGGGTTACTGTACTGAACTAGATTACCTGGTTTAACAATTGTTCCTGGAAATAGAATATTAGAACTTGTTATTGTACTAATACCGCCAGTATATGTACTAATAGTTGCTATTCCAACAGAAAATCCGGTTGATTGGATAGTATCCGATGTAAAAGTGTACCCAGAGCCTACTATGCCATAAACAGATTTAATATCAGAAATTCCATATGAAGTTACTGCAATAGCAACTCTTCCATTTGATATTCCATTAAAAGTAAATGATTCATTTGGTATAAAATTTCCACTATTCTCATATAAAACAAGAGATTTGGAATTTGAAACTGCATCCTTTAAAAATGCAGTTGCTCCGCTTGAATTTCCTTTTACGAAGGTTGGAATTGAAAGTGTGGTTGGTTCATTTAAAGTTATTTCAGTCGTTGTCTGAATATCATAAAGAGATATGTTCCATTCATTTGTACTTGAATTGGAAGTGCTATATGAACCAGATTCTAATTTGAAATCATAAACTCTTGCCACACCAATTTCTTTTCCTGGTGCTATCGTTTGTGCTGATCCTACTCTTTCGCTTCTTAAACTTAAAACATAGGTATTACCAACTCCAACAACTGGAGAACCATAAACTCTATTCAATCTAAGTGTTGGGCCGGTATTATAATTAATTCCCAAATTATCTAATGTTTTAGTTGTTCTTGGTTTTGGTAGGTCTAAAAATGTAGAACTAATTGTTTCAATTTCATATCCCCTTACAAATGCCTTTCCTGGAGATACCTGATATACTGCTAGATTATCTGATGGAGTTGATCCCCCATAAGTAAACTGTCCAGTATTAAAAATACCACGATTTCCCAACCCATTATTTAAAGATTCTTTTACAGAAACGTCAAAAGGAGTTACATAGTAATCTCCAGATTCTGCATATGTTCTTCTTGCTAATTCATCAGTAACTACACTATAATCATTTGTTGTTTTTTGTGAAATAAGAATACCATCTTTAACTGTTGCTAATTCAACAAATGAATTATCATTAAAATCATTTAGACTTTTCTTAAATAAAGAAACTGAAATTTTTAATCTATCTGCTCCTGGAGCAGAATAATTATTAAATCCTTGAGAATTATCATTTAATCCCTCATCAATATCTGAATTGATAATTTCTTCATTGACAAATAAACCTATTCTATAATTTGCATTATTTGTATATTGATTGAGAATTAATGTTTCGGAGTTTACATTTACAAATTGTCCACGAACAAAATAAACACCCTCAGTAATTGAAAATGCAGATCCAGTTGAAGTTGCATTATTAGCAATTGTGATTGCAAATGGAGAACCTGCTGCAATAGTTGAATTTCCAAGAAGTCCTGAATTAATTGCTACATTTGATACTAACGATTCTCCATCAAAAAACTGTTGTGTTGAATTATTTTGTGTGCTAGATCCAATATAACTTACATATAAGGTTATATTACCTCTTTCAGAATCACTTGGAGATAATACCTTCTCAACTACTGCAGTAATTCCTGAAGTTTGTCCAGTAATCTTTGATCTTAGAAGTTGATCTGCATAAGCAGAAACAGGAACCCCAAGATAAGTATTGTTTAACTCTACTGCATAATAAAGTGCATTATATGCAGTATTTCCAGGAATGACCTTAGAACCTTCCCTAAAGAAATGCTGACCAAACTTCTCAATTTGATTTTGTAATATTGATTGTAGAGTAGTTAATTCTCTTGCCTGTACAGGATACCCAGGCTTAAATAACACCCTATAATAGTCATTATTTGCATCAAAGTCGTCAAAATATGGCGATACATTGAGATTAGTTTGTTGAGACATAATTCTTTAGAACTGCAAAATGACTTTAATATCTTCTTTTTGATTTGATGATCTAGTAATTGAAGGTCTATTATCTACATAAATGATGCTGCCACTGTATTTTTTAACTTCAGGTGAAGCAATACCGTTTGTAAATGATTGCCCAAGATAGTAGGTCCTATTATTTATTACCGTTGATAGACCAGTAAATGAAGTACTAATTGATAAATTAGTACTTCCTCCAACAATTGTTAAACTTCCACCTGTTAAAGGCGAATTTGTAAATTCTGTTAGATCATATCCATAAGATGGATTTGTAACTCCAATTCCTGCTGTAGTAAATCCAGCAAAAGTTCTATCTTGCCAATATTTCAATACTCCAGTTGTTTGATCATAGTTAATAACTCTTCCAACAGCAGTTAATCCTGTTGATACTGTTTGATATATGTAAGAATCTGCAGTAAACGTTGTAGAGCTATATCCTATCCCAGTCAGTCTAAGTGCTGGCAAAGCACTAGCCTTATCTAATGATAATAGTTGAGTGGATCCAAAAGACTTTGGATCTTTTACAATTCCAACTCTAGCAATTTGATTTCCTGTAATAAAATCGGGATTTTCAATATCATTTTCTATTCTAGAATAAAGAAGAGCATTATATGCACCAAGTTCTCTGTAAATATCATATCCATGGCCTCCTTGTGGAGAGATAATAACATCAAAGGTCGGTGTAGTTGTTCCCGTAGGAGCATTTCCAGAAACTAAATCAAGATTACCGTAAGTATATCCAGATCCTTGATTTGAAACTACAATAGATTCTACTTGTTGGTCGTTATTGATTACGAGGGTACATTCTGCACCTGTTCCATCTCCTTTAATTGGAACTCTTGTGTACGTTCTATTTGCTGTTCCTACTCCAACACCCCTATTAGTAATAGTAACAATTTTAATAGATCCATCAACAGCATTATCTCTAACAGAAGCATTATCTGCACCAGTTTCCCAATCAGAGGGAACAGGCATAAAATCTGTAGAATCAAATTTTACAATATCACTTGGTTTAATAGTATAAAGATATTTCCATATATAACCATCTCCACTAGAACCTGCAGACCTTGGTTCTAAATCTGTAAATGTTGGTTCATCTAAACAAGGTCTTCCGTTTGGATATTCGGGACTTGTTCCATTTTGTAGGCAAATATAAACTTTATAATCAGTATTTAAAACATAATAGGAGGAAGAATATAGATTTGTGGACCCAGAAACTTTTGCATTATTTGATCTACTATAATCATGGCGATACATATCATATGTTGTACCAGAAGACCAAATTCTTTTTTGTACAACTTGTCTTATATCACTTGAATTTATCTTCTTTAATGCAATCATTGTATCCCAATAATTATTCTCCTCATCAAAGTTATCTTTTGGAGAAGGTGGGGTAGTATCCCAATCAGATTGAATATCTGTTGCATTTGGCAGACCAATAAAAGAATAATAAGAATGGTCAGAAGTAGTAACTCCTGACACAAAATTCTTAGCATTCAATATTCTAATTTGGTCAGTTATAATTGCTGCCATTTTATGAGTTTTTTATTTATTTATCACATATAGTTTAGGTATTTTAGGGAATTTGCTCTCTTAAGGATCGTTCCCGTACTTATACCAGCAAATCCATTTAAAGTATATGCATTATAAGAATTATCTTTGGATCTAAATCCAAGAACAACTTTTCCCCAACTAAATTCGCCATAAAAATTACTGTATCCAATTCCAGTTAATCCATTATAACTTGAAACTCTTACAGTTACTTTTGCAACATAAGTTACTCCAAAACCAATTGCTGAAGTTTGTGCTATTGAAACTGCTGCCACTTGATATACATTATCTAAGAAGGTTGATCCTATTCCAACTGTAGATCCAGAAGAATTAAGCGAAGTCACTCCCCTACCAACATTAGAGTTATAAACTGTAAAATAATATCCAGTTTGAATTCCACTAATGGTTGTTAATCCAGTTACTGAAGAATTTCTAAGGAAAGAATTTTTTGGAATAACAAAATCAAATACAATTCCTGTTGTTGCAACTCCAACAACAGAAGTTGTTGCTATACCAGTTATAACACCAAAATCGCCCTCATAAGTAGTAACAGTATTGTCTTCAAGTGTGAAAGATGGAAATTCAATCAATACAAGAGGTGGATTTGTATTAGTATAACCTGTTCCGGGAGAAGTTATACTTATTGAAGTAACAATTCCAGAAGTAATTGATGCGGCCGCTGCTGCTCTTTGGGTAGTACCAAGTCCAACAGGATTTTCTATAATTACTGAAGGATTAGTTGAATATCCAACACCGCCATTGGAAATAACCAATGAAGATATAGTTCCAGCAGCAGATACAATTGCCGTTGCAGCTGCTGCAACTTTAGAGTCCTGAGATAATAGTTTAATATCTCTTTGGAAAATTAGTGAGGTGTTGTTTTCATTTATTGGATTAAAGAAAGGTCTAATGTTATCAACATAAGCGATAGTAGATCCAATTCCAACAGATTGAATAAGATATGATGTTGGATAAATTGATGCTTCATAAAGCATACGATCCTTTCCAACTTCTTTTTCATTAATAATTTTATCTTCAGTTTGTCTGCACCAAACTACTGGCCTTAATAATGTTTCATCGCCACTATTTCCTGGACCAAAATATGGATTTGTATTAACTAAATCAGTTGAATTAACACTTGTAACTGTTCTTGAATTTTCTTGTAGTGTTGAACTTTGTCCAATAGATGCATCATAACCAATAGTTAATTCGTCACCAATTTTAACAGTTTCTAAAATATTTCTCTCAACAACATCAATAGATCCACTTCCTTTATAGAAAATAATTTTCGAAGTATCTCCAACCTTTGGAGCATCAGTAAATGTTATTGAACTTCCTCCGGGGAATAGATAACCTACGCCCGGTACTTGTAGAACATCATTAATAAAGACAAGAAGTGAATCTTGTACATTAATTCCAGATCCTTTTGAAGAAAGTATCGAAGTTAAATTGCCAAGATATGTAATTGGGAAAACAATTCTTTCTCCATCAAATAAACCATCAAGGCTATCTAATACTTGCAATTCACCGAGAGACCAACCAGTAAATTTGTCTGCAAATGTATTTTGAATACTAATTTGGAATTCTGCAAAACTTGCACTTGATGTTGTTGGAATTCCTACAAGTCCTCCTAATGGAATAGTTAATATCTCTCCCTGCCCATAACCATATCCAGTGTTCTTTAATTCAAAATCAATAACACTGGATCCTTGTCCAACAACGATATCAATAGTTGCTTGAGTTCCAATTCCAGATGAGGATGAACTGTAAATTAATGGAATATTGGAATATGAAAGCGGACTATCAATAAAAACGTATGGTGGATTAGTTCTTGTGTATCCAATTCCTGGATTAGTTACTGCAATACTAACAATACTTCCATTGGATACAGATGCTGTCCCAATAAATTGAATATTTGAAATTCCAGTTGAAGAGGTTCCCACCCCAACTCTAACTGTTTGTACCCCTACACGATAACCAGATCCACTATTGCCAATACTAATAGAAGAAATCGTTCCTGCGACTGAAACTATTGCTGTTCCTCCTGCTCCAATAAGAGGTTGGTATCCAAATCCTTCATAAGAACCAACTGATACAATAATTCCACCAACTGGAAGATTTGAACTATTAACATCATATGCAGCTGAAATTCCAGTACCAACAAAACCAATCGATGTTATTCCAGTATTTTCTGATAAATTATATCCTCCAGACAATCCAGGTGCTTGGAAGATGTCATTTATCAATATAACTGCATTTTCGGTGGATATTCCTGTCACATTAGAATTATTTGATTTTAGAGTAAAATCTTTTTTGACACCATTAAAGGTGGAAGAAATGTCATCAAAAATATAATTTTTATAATATGTTTCGTTAGTTGTGTTTGGTGTTCCAGATCGTAAGAAACTTCTACCTTGGAAATTTGATGATGTTGATATTCCCAACCAATCTCTTTCATTAGGAGAATTTGTACTTGTACTTAAAGGAATATTTCCATATGGTGCCTCGACAAAATTAATAATATTATCAACAATATTATAATTTCCGGAAACTTTTGTTACTAATGTTCCAGTTGAATATCCTGCAACTACAGTTCCAAGCCATGGCCTGCGAACTTTTATAGCGTTTGTACTTCCAAATCCAACTGCATCAATTCTCATAATTTCGCTGCCAATCTTAATCAAATCACCGCCAAAGAATGATGTTATCCCTGCAAAGTAAATTACATCATCAGTTGTAAATGCATTAGTTGCCAATTTATTAGTAACTGCACTTGCAACAACTGGAGATTGAATAAGATTATCAATTGCAACTATAACTTTAGCATTTTGATTTTTTGAAGTAAATGCATGTGTAGTTCCTATGCCAACGCTTGTAAAGTCTAAAGTTGATGGTATTGATTTGAGAGCATCTTCTGCACTTCTTGCAAGTCTGATTGAGTTATTATTTAATTTTACAGCATAAACGCTTGATGGCAGTTTATTGGTAGAACCAACACTTACAAAAGATGTAGTAGCAATGCCAATTGTCGATGTAGTACCAGCTCCTGCACTAGTGTAGACTAACTCTTCTCCACTTACAAAGAAATGGTTCGGTAATTTTATAGTATTTGTTGTTATATCAACTATTGCAGAATTACTTCCATCAAAAGATCTTTGGAAGATTTGATAACCCTCATGATTTAGATCAAATGCCCTCTTAATATCTCTTTCAGTTCCATCATATGTTCCATAATTTGTTTCTATAGTTGCATTATTGAAATTAACAATATCTTTGTCATCATCCTGATGTCTTAATGCATTAAAGAATATTTTCACATGTACATTAATATTTGGAAGAGGTGTAAACGTTAATTTTGTTGATGATGTTGTTGCAGCGCCTACAGTTCCAAGTCCAGCAAAAGTTTCAATATTAGCATATTCAGTAATATATGTTTCCGTTCCATCATCTAGAACAACAATCTCCGATAATTGATGCCTATTATTAGTTACATCAGAAACTTGAAGTATTCCATATAAGCAATCATATTCATCTGGATATTCTGCAATTACTGATGCTATTGGTGATGTTGATGAGGCTATTGATGTTGATGTTGCCTGCAAGCGGGCATGTTTCATATCAAAAGTACCAATACCTGATGATAGACTGTTTCCAATAGCAACTTGAATTGTATTAATTGTTGCCGCTATTCCAACGCTTGGGGTAAAATCAATTTTTAATTGAGATCCTGACAAATATGGATAGTATGTACCCAAACCAGTATTTGAATAAGCGTTTTGCGATAAAGTTGTCAATTCGCCATAATCTATAAATTCAACTGAAGATCCATTATGCAAAACATTCAATTCATTAAATTGATAGTCTCCATTTGAACCTGTAATTTCAACCAAAACTTTTGCTGATCTATAGGTATTTGCAATTGAAACAATCGTAGTTGCTCCAGAAGAAACACTAACGCTACTTGTTAATATATCAACAATTCCACCAAAATTGGAAGATCCAGTGCTAATAAGATTGTCATTTAAATTATATGATAATGTACTTACCTCATAATCATTAACGGAATATCTTGTTGGGTAGAAAAATATAACACCCTCAGTTCCTTCGACACCGAAATCAAATGATCCTTGATCATAAGTACTTTCAATTCTTCCATATTGGTTAATATAACCAATAGAATCATCATGCAAGAGAGTTAACAGCATTACTTGTCTTTGTGCTGTATATCTTCTATCTCTGATATAAGTAATATATTTTTGAACTCTACTTTCACCAAGTTCAAATCTATGAACTTCACTAAATCTTGTTGATCTTGGGTTGCTATTAAATTGATTACTAATATCATCAATTGATAGTACTCTATTTCCAACCGATTCAAAATAATCCGTTAAAATTCTATTTGAAAATGTTACTTCATCCGAAAATTGCGAAGATCCAATTTCTAATGAATTTTCTTTTACTAGATCAAAATCATAAACACAATTTAAATCAACAACACCAACAATATCATTTGTAACTTCAAAGGATGTCAGATCTGTTGAAAGTCCAACAATCATTGAGTTTGCATTTAATTTTGGTAATGAAGACTCTAACTGATAATCAGCAAACTTTTTAAATCCTAAAGTATGATTTAAAGTGCTTACTACGTCTTTCCAAGTATCATAATCTACTTTAGATTTTAAAGAATATGAAAAGTTTTGATAATAAAAACTATCTTGAATTCTTTGTAAGTTTTCATTTAAGAAACCAGCATCAATTTGCCATCCCTTTTCTACAGTTGATTTTGAACTTAAAGTTAAGAAAGAATCAAATATATTAATAGAAGAAATAAGACCTTGGGTTTTGGATACCAATCCTTCTATGACTTCCTCAACAACAAAATCTTCTGTAGAACGTATCTTTAAATAATTTGTTGTAGAATTCCAATCCTCAACATATCCAGTAGAAGAAAAAGATTTAACACCTTCTCCAATAAGAAAATCATTCTTTTTAAGGATTGGATTAAAAGTTGGGAAATATTTTTGAGGTACAATTCTTCCTGAAGAATTAGTTGAATTATATGTTCCTGGAATTTCTCCAGAATTTAAAAATCCATCTAAACTATATCTAACTTTTGCATTATTTCCACCAAGATTTGCATCGACATAATTGATTGTAAATAATTGATAATTGTACCCGGAGGAATTAAATCCTTTAGAGGTAGAGCCAACTCCAACACTAACATTTTCAATTAAAACCTTATCATTAACAGCAAATGGGAATGTATCTGCAGTACTAAATCCAACAGATAATGTAATCGTTACATCATTAGTAGTTGTATTAAATCCTACAGAGCTAATGCCAACACCATTTGAATTTTGTGTGGGCAAAATAGTAGGAGATACGTTATATAAACCATAAGCATTTTTTAATATTGTTACTTGATCATCTCCAAGATCATATCTTAAATCAACCTCAGGAACAATTTGGTTTGTTTTTCCATCCAAAACAATTAGTTTTGGTGGTGAACTATATCCTCTTCCAACAGAAGTAATTCCAATTGATTTAAATGATGCTAAAGGTTCTATTTTTGCAATTTGTGGTAGAGATACACTTGGTCTAATTGTGAAATCGGATGGAAAATCAAATCCAATATTATTAATTTTAGTTTTCTTTATTTCACCTATTGATTCGCTAGATGGCTCTAATAATGCTCCAGATCCAATATCTGAAATAACTGTTGATATACCTGGAAGAGAATAATAATTTTGACCTTTACTTGTAATATCGACTTTGGAAATCGGTCCATATGCAGAGGTTGAATCGGTTTCATAACTCAATATAGAAGAACCTGATGTGTATGATGATAATTCAGGAGACTGTGGTAGATTATATGTAAATGAAGTCGTTGAAGTAGAAGTTATTACATGCTTTCCATTGTAAGAACTTACTTTTATTTGAATTTCATTATTTGAAAATACAGAAGAATCTATATTTATTTCTTCCTTTTGAATTGGAAGATTGCTATTATAAACGGGAATTAATGTATAATAAAGTTTTTCTGGAAGATATTCATTAACAGTTAAAACAACTTTTGCATCAGCACTCACACCAACGGTGCCAAATCTTTGAACTTCGAAAATATTAGATTGCTTAGTTGTATCAAATACTTCTGTAAAGTTTGAATCTTTATAAAAATTCAAACTAAATGCGGGATAACTATTTGCCTGATTTACATAAGAAAGAGAAGAATCTGACAAATCAAAAGTTACTGTTGAATTTTTGTAAACTTCAATAGGAGGATTAATTGCCGAAAGAGTTCCATCTGAGGAACTAGTAATTCCTACAATGATTGGGTTTGAACTAACTGCATCATAATAAGTGTTAGATAGTTTGATTGTATTATTGTCAACAAAAACAATATAATAAATTTGGTTATTTTGAAGTCCTCCTGATGGAGATGTTGAAGTATGAACTACTTTTTGTCCATTAACAAATCCATGATTAGAAATTGTTATCGTTTCTGAAATTGTATTAACGCCTGCTAATGCAAAAGTTTTTGGGTTTACAAGTAACTTTCTATTATAATCATTATATTTAATTACAACTGAAGTTGATATTGATGGGTTTACATCAACAAAAACAGTATCATTATTCTCTAAACCATGAGTTTCTGCAATGGAAACAGTAACTAAATTTCTAGAAATCTGTCCACTAATAACTGAATAATTTGTTTGGAAACTATGATAAGTGCCAGATCCAATACCAGTAAAGTATAACGTTCCAAGCCCATTTGTTGCCGTTGTAATGCCTACAAATGTTCCAGTAGATCCTAGACCAACCTTTACAGTGGATATTCCAATCAAATCATCAGAAACTTTTGCAACATATAGAGTTGATTGATTTGAAAGAGTGACTGAGCTAGAAATTCCATTTGTAGAAATTCCAAGAACAATACCGCCATTTGGAGAGTATGTAAGTTGATCTCCAGTTTGAAGTTGGTGATTTGGAATATAAATTGTTCTGGTTGGAATAAAAATTTGAGTGATTCCTGCACCAGGATTTGAGAAAGATATTGTTGTTCCAATTCCAACTCCAAATCTAGTACCCAATCCCACAGATTCAATTGGATTGAAGTATATCTGCTTGTTGAATGTATAATTGTATGAAGTTTTAAATCCAGTATTTACTGTTAATTTTCTCAGATCTTCATATAAAATTTCTGAAGCAGTATGTGCAGATCCTGTAGTGTTATTAACTGATCTTAGAACTCTAATTCTTGAAGATTTTGTGTCAATATTTAAAATCTTCACTTTCTCTGTACCTATCGTGAAAATATCATTTTCACGAATATAATTTGAATTTAAGTTTCCAGAAACTGAAAAATAGGTAACAATTCCAGTAGATCCTGTTGTACCAACACCTACAGTAAGTGATAAAGTATTGAGAGTTGAAATCCCAGCATTATAAGACCCTTCTATCAATGTTGCAAATGTACTTAGTCCAGAAACTGATATAATATCATTATTTGTAAAATTATGAGGATTTTGTGAAAAAATAACAATCGATCCTTTATTATCTGCAGGATAAAATTCAGCATTATAAATTGTGCTTGTAGCTACACTAACATAGTTTATTTCCTTTCCTTGCAATCTGGAAATTTTTGCACTTGCACTATATCCCTTTGTATTTGAATTATTAAAAACTACAGGATCATTAATTTTATAATTATTGCCACCTGTTGTTATTCCAATATTTTCAATAAATCCTGGAGAAGCATATTTGACATCAACAGTTTGATTTAAAAGATTTGGTATTGTTAGATATGCATAAGATGCATTATTATTAATTAAATTATATGGATAAGTATTTCTTGCCCAATTTGTTTTATTTAAATCAATTTCATCTTGATTTGATGATTTTTTAAAGTTAAAATCATTTGGTTTTGATTTGTAATTTTCCCCAATTAAATATGGGAAAGTTGGCCTCTTATATCCTACAAAAACTCCAGAAGAATCTGTTGAAGAATTATTAATTGTTGCAAAATATGCATAAGTTCCATTTGGAAATTCTGGAGTTATGCAAAATCTGCCATTATTTTGATCTAAAACTGTTTCGTCCGTAACTTTTTGGTAGGTATAGTCTTCAACAAAAAATCCAAAAGGAAATTCTGTTAATGATGGTCTATTTGATTTTAGATCCTCAACATAACCAGATTTCATCTGAGATACTACCCCACCTTGATTGGTTGTATAACCATAAGGTCCATAAATTGGATTTCCGTCATATGCCCATCCAATAATTGGAGAATGGTCTGTAGACGAAACTTCAATATTAGCAACTTTCTTTAAATCAGTTTTTGATCCACCATATAAGACATTTCCAGATGCATCTACGGAATAAATTATTTCTCTAAGTTTTCTTGGTGCATATACATGAGCATATTCTAATCCATAATCAGAATTGATACCATTAGTAATAAATCCATCGTCATTTGTGATTGTGTTGAAACATTTTTGGAAAAGATTGACATTCCAAGAAGTTATTTTTGGTAAAAATTCCACTCCAGTTCCAGAAGAACTAACATTTATGAAAGTATTATCTGCTGAATATCCAATTCCACCTTCAATAATTTCTACTGATTGAATTTGTCCATTCTGAATAACTGGAGTAATAACAGCACCTGTCCCATTACCAATTATTGTTAGATTTGGAGAGGAATTGTAGTTTGATCCACTATTATTAACCAATACTTCAACTAATTTTCCATCGGAAATAATGGGAGTAAGTTGAGCATCAGAACCAGTATCTACAGTAACCAATGGCAATCTGTTATAATTCAGAATATCTGATGATCCATATCCAATTCCACCACTAGAAAGATGAACAGAAGTGATTTGTCCTCTAAAAATTGGTTGAATAACGGCCTTAAAAGTATTTCCATTGGTCGAAGAAATACCAACACTCCCAACAACCTCTACAGAAATTTCTGGATAATTGAATATATGAGTTCCAGAACCAATTGAATTAAATTTGATGTATTGATTTGTTCTATAGTAAAAATTTTGATTTGTTGTTGCAAGACCTACTTGTGATAATTTGAAGTTATTCTCATCAATTGTTGTTACATAATAATTTGTATTTGTAGATAATCCACCAATTGATGTTCCATCTGTATTGTATATTATTATCTCTCCAGATTTAAATTCATGATTTTCTAAATTGATAGAGTTTAAAGATGTACTAATTCCACTAGAGAGACTAGTTTTTTTCTTATTTTCGTATCCGCTTCCGGAATTAACTACAGTAACTGATGCTAAAATTGATTTTTTATTATAGGATTCAATAATATGACTTCCAGTGCCATAAGAAGTTAAAGTAACGGTATTGATACCAGATACGGCGTCATCTAAAGTTTTATGAAATTTAATTGTATATGGAGATGCGGTTGAAACATAGTATGAAGAGTCTGTAGATAATCCACCAACTGCTTTTTGTCCATCTGTTCTATAAACAACTCTTTCAGCATTTTTAAACTTATGATATGTGCTAAACCCAATTGTTGATAATGTACTTCCTATAGAAACAATGCCAGCATTAAGTTGTGAATTAAAAATCACCTGATGAGATATCAGTTTCATATTTGCTAATGCTGTGGCATTAATACCATTACCACCACTAATGTTTATAACTGGTGTTCCTTCATAATCAAATCCAGGATCAATAATCCTAATTTCCTTTAGATTGCCACTTACTGCACAATATCCAGTAGCACCAGTTCCAACAGAATCGCTGATGTTTAGGATTGGGGGATTGATAATATCATAATTAGAACCCGGAGAAGTTACTTCAATTGATTTGATTGGTCCATAATAAACAGAATCTGTTGATTTGTAATTTAGAATTTCAACGCCATTGACCAGTATACCAGTCAATCCAGGTTTTGTTGGATAAATTTCTCCGTCATTAACCGCTGTTGAAATTTCTCTCAATAGCTTCTGTGAATTTAAAGTTTTTGATCTGAACTTATAAAGTTCAACTGTATTATTAATCACTGAAGTGCTAGCGAGCACTTCTACAAAAATAGAATTGTTTATGTTTGTTCTACTCTTCGCAAATTTTACATTATTTGCATCTATTCTCTTAATAAAATATAATCCTTCATCAAATAATGAACTATCATCAGTAATAATTGTTGTTTGATTTCCATCGCCATCAACTAAAATAGTTTCTATTTTTTCTGGACTATAATAAACTAAATCTCCAGTATAAAATCCATGGTCAACACCGGATGTAATAGCAAAAATATCTGTTGATCCAGTACCTACTGAAGGAAATGTTCCAGTAAAAGTTACTAATCTATTTGAAGCATCAAGAGACTGTTGATTATAATATGGTAGTGATGGTGATGAAACTAATATTCTATCTTTAATTTTATAAACATTTTGAACATTAGCATCTAATGCTGAAATTGTTGAATATGCTGAGGAATTTACTTTTAGTAAATTTCTTTTTACTACATAAGTTTCTGTTAATGACAGCTCTCCCTGTCCCCTAATTGAAAAGGATGTTTGTGAAGTGATATCCAATACAGTAGAAACTTTTTCAACACCACTTCCACTTATAATAGTTAAACTATCACCAATCTTAAATATATGTTTATTTTTTGTAACTATGCGATAGGTATTATCTGAACTATCAATTCTAGCCAAAGATGCAACATCATATGATGTTGCTAGGTTAAATAACCAATTATTTGAAAAGGAATCCTGTGGATTAATTCCAAGAGTTTTAATTTCTGCAGTATCGCCCTTAGAATAGTAATAAGTTTTATCAACTATATCAAGATTATCTAAAACAGAATCAATTTTTACTTTTATTAATTGATTTTCATAGGTTGCATATGCAAAAGTATTAATGCTAATGCTACTAGAATCTAAAATTGTTGCAGTTATATTGGAGCAACCGAAAAATTGGGTAAGTGATTTTGAAGTATATGATACTATACCTATGCTATCATCACTATAAGTTACCGATAATTCGCCACTCTGTGGAAATCCTACAGTGGAATCAACAGATAAAACTGTAAATCCTGTAGAAACTTGTCCAATTAACTTTGTTTTTGCATGAATGGAAAAATTTCCATAAACAGAACCATCAACATTGATATCTTTATTATATCCAGCATCAAGACTTAATTTATAATAGGTATTTCCTGCTTCTGATGTTATTTTTTCAACTTTTGCAATAGGTGCATATGCTTTTGAAATATCTCCATATTCATCTTGAAATAATGTTAAATTTACAAGATTTAGGGGATCTCCAGAAAAACTTTCAACAACCAAATCTTTGGTTACATCATAATTTGCGTCTGATGGTCTAAAAAGATACTCTTTTGGGCGAATTATAGATACATTTTCGCCATAAAGTGCCTTAAACAAAATTTCAAAGGATTGATCAGTTCCTTTGCTTCTATAAAAATCCTTTGCCTGCTTAATGAACAGAGATTGATTCAGATTTTCATTTAAACTTCTATCTTCAAAACCAGGAAGTAACTGATATTTTGACTTAGTTAAGAATTCTTTTAAGAATAAAGAACTTAAATTTATAATTATTGCATCGGAAGCATGTTCTGCAACTTGAGATTGTGAAAATACTAATTCATCTGGTTGATTTTGCTTATTATATGATGTAACACCACTAAAACCTCTTATACAACCAGTGAAAGAACTGTCAGTTTTTCCTGTATAGGTAATGATCTCATCATCAATTTGAATTAATCCATATGAATCGGGAAATCCATAGGTTCCATTTGATATTGGTGGATTAAATGCTACATTAATTACATCATCTGTAATTAATACAGCGGAAGATAGTGATGCAATTCCAACTTGATTTGTTTGCTCATCAATTTTTACATATTTGTCAATATTTTGTATTAAATCAACGGCAGCTCCCGTAAATTCTTGGGATATGTAATACTGAGATAAAAATTCAGAAACTAATGGAAAATCTTCCCTCACATATGAAGGAAGTTGGTTCTGGACAATGTTGCTAAACTTGATTCTAGTTTCTGTCATTTGATTATGATCTTACTAAGTTCCCGTTGGTGTAGCTTGAAGTTACAATATAATTTGATGCGGATGGATCAAGACCTGACGAAATTTCATCAACAACCATTTCAAATATACTATTGTTAATATCTAGTTGCAAATATAAATCCTGTAATCCAATTACATCATTTGACTGTGGGATTACAGAAACTTCTATAATCGATTGTCCATCTTTGGTTTTTGCGGAAGTAATATTGATTGGATTTAGAGTGATAATACCTTTAATGTAATCAATTTTACCAACACCTCTTCTTATAATTGTTGCAGTTGTGGATGATGTATTTGGAACAGTGAATAAGAATATAGATCCAGTAGTTCTATTTGTGTCTGGAATATCTGAAAGATATACATCTTGTTGAACTCCACTTACTCTAAATGCCGAAGATTTGATATTATATCCATTCATACTATTAATATGAAATTGATTTCCAAATCCAATAGAGTATTCTGCAAAGGTATTTAAAACAACCCTAAGATCCCTTCTCATTTGAACCATAGTAATATTTGAAGTAACAGATGGGTGACTATCATCTATAATTTTCAAAAATTTGCTGTACTTAAATCTTGCGCCATACTTATTTAACTCCGTTGATTCAGCGTACTTATTGGCATTTGATTGAATAGTACTGGAGACATATGCAGAGTTTGGAGCAAGATTTGTATTGTAATAAACTTTTGAATCTATTTCTAGGTAAAGATATTTTAAATCTAAAATTTCTGGAACAATGCCTGCAACAGCATATTTCTTCAACTTCATTTTAATATTTTCTTTAATGAGATTTGGTAAGAAATCTCCTGTTCTTGGTTTAATGCTGATAAAAACCTTTCCATACTGCGGCGGAATTAATTCTTCTCCACCAAATACCGAGATAGATTCTGTTTCTGGGTAAATTTTTGCAGGAATTAATGTCTCATAATCATTTGCAGTCAAAGCCCTATTTTGAGATGCATAAATTCTTGGCGCATATTTTTTAATTGATTCAACCCCTTCTATACTTTCTCCACCAATTGAAGATAATCCAGTTGTTAGAAGTGAAATTCCAGACGAAACAACATATTCTGTAGAATTTCTTGTATAAGTTAATCTTCCAGAAAAACTAAATTGACTGACACCATTTCCACTATCACCATTAGTTACAATATATGATGCTTCAATATAGTATCCTTCTTCAAGTGCTTTTCCAAAAACACCGTCACCAAAAATTAATTGATATCTTTCATCTTCAATCTCTTGTAAGAAGTAAACTTCAGATTGGTTATTAATTGAAAATAAACTATCCTGAAGATTATATTTTACAGAAGCAGTTGCTGAAGAATTATTCTTGACTAAGACAGAAATTAAATCAGTATCGATACCAGCATTTGGTAAAATAAATCTTTGATTTGGATTTCTTAAACTATAAGTGAAGTTGGTATTTAATAAGATACCTTCATAGATCTCAATATCAGTAAAAGATGCAATATTATTAACTACCGGAACAGTAATATCTTCTAAAATAGAGAAAACAAATGATTGATTACCAAAAGCACCTGTAGTACTTGCGACAGGTCCTTTTTTTAATGTTAATGATGCAGGAGCAGGATTGATACTTGTAGTATCAACGAAGAAACTTACCGTTGCTCTTGCAGCTTTCTTTGATCGGGGAATATATCCAATATTTCTTGCCAGTGCAACAACATTTTCTCTGAGTGTTGCACTATCAATGAATACCTCATTCGCTGCCATATTGGCATTATATGAGGTAATATAGGTATTGTATGCCAGAACATCAAGAATTGTTGAAAGATTGGATCCTTCAAAATCATAATCAGTAAAATTAGAATTTGACTTTAAGTAATCTCTTAAAGTGGTTTTGATCTGGTCAAAGTCCAGATTTGTAAAATTTACTAATGGCATTTACCTAGTAGGTTGCAGAACGAATTGTAATTGTTGAGCAGGAACATCTGCACCAATAATTCTATAATTAATCACTACGTCAAAAGAACCATTATCATAGTCAGGATTTGTTTGTACCTCAATCAATCTAACTCTTGGCTCATAATTGTTGATTGAATTGCTAATTTCATCACGAATAATCGATGCAGAAATTTCATCAACGTTCTCAAAAAGAGCTCTACTCACTTTAGATCCAAAGTTTTCGTTAAAAAACTTTTCGCCAGGAAGAGTAAAAACAATATTACGAATTGAGCGAGCAATCGCAGTTTCATTTTTGAGCGCAATTAAATCACTATTCAGAGGATTGCTCTGAAAAGTCATACTAATATCTCTGAAACCTTGACTTACTCGCTCTAGTGGCATTAAGTATTATAATTCTACCTTATTTATTGCACTAAAATTCAGTTAAGGGAATAGGTTCAGTACCATATTCCCAGTCATCATAGTCATCATCATTACGAATTTTTTCGTGAAGTTCCTTTTGAACTTGAAAGTCATGTTTCTTGGGAGTGAGATCATCATTTGAAATCTCTCTAAGCATTCGTTGTTCCATTTTGCTCCTGATTTAGTAAATCAGAACTTTTTACGGGGTTGCTATCCCGAATTTCTTTAATTTCGTACATAAAATCATCTGATGTTTCGATTTTACGACGATTTTCAACTGAATATTCGTTTAAATCAATCTCATAACCTGGATTTTTGGTAATTCTATTTTTAGTCCATGCATCGTCATACCATAAGATCTTATTATTTGGATATGCATAGAAGTTTCCATTATCCATCTTGAAAAAATGAGCACATTTATGCTCTGGAGTCTCACTAAAGTTAGTGTTCAAAGTAGATTTTGATTCCCATGACCAATCTAACGTAAACATATAAGTTCCTTCATTCTTTTTGCCCTTATAGTTGATAAGTTCAGCACGTAAGTTAGCCAATCTTGAACGTACTTGAATATCAATATAGGGAGAAAAGCAATCCCACCACATACATTCTTCCAATTTTGCAACTGGAGCATCAGGCTTCCAACAGAACGCATGAATTGGTCTACGAGTCCAGTTGACCCCATTCTCTAAAAACGCTTCAAAGAGGGGTACGTGCTTCTCTAAGGACGCTACAGAGTGTACGTCGCACAAAGTTACCTCTCCATGGCCTTTTTTATGATTATAGAGAAATTCGTTACGAATATAACAAGTAATTGTTGGTAAGTTGTGATTTAGATATGCCATAAAATGATAATAAAAAAGCAGGAGATAAATCCCCTGCCCTATCTATATTATTAACCTCGACCTTGCCCGCGATATTTCTTCTTACGTCCATTACGAGAGGTTGAACTCAGTAGTGTACGAGACGAGCGGCCTTGACGTGTCTTCTTTGGTGATCCGGTTTCAAATAAAGTTTTAGATCCGCCTTTACTAGACATTTAAATTTCCTCCATTTCAAGTTCATTTGGGTTTATATCTTCTCCCGAGTAAAAACGCTCCGAGAAGTCTTGAAGAATCTCACCACAGTCTTCCATGGTGAGATTCGAATAAATTTTACGCCCTTTATATAAAAGATTGTAAAGTTTCATTTAGATTATGCGAGTTTTTTCATGTCCCACACGAATCCGAGGATCGCACCATGTAACCATACCTGCTGCTTTTGCATCAAGACAGAATGAAACATCCTCACCGCACATATCCTGTACCTTACCAGAATCAAAGACTTGCATCTTCGGAGCAAACCAAGGATACTCCAAACGCTCAAATACTCCGTGCTTAATCAGTACCCAACCAAATCCAGTGTAATCCACTGTGAAAGGCTTTCTACGCTTTGAGATTGAATCAACAGTTTCATGATTCATCACTCCACCATTCTTACGGAAGTCATCTTCTTCTAACCAGTGTGCGACAGAGGTTGTGTGACCATCTTCTGTTGCATACCATCCTGCAACGATTTCCTTTTCATTTCCTTCTGAATCAATTGCCATATCACACAATTGCCAGAACTTGGTAGAATCAAAGACAATATCCGAGTCAATCCAAAGTTGATAATCATATTGTAGTTTACCATCCCAAGGAATTTGATTTGGCCCACGAAGTACATTTGCACCCAGTACCTTACAACGTGCAAAGTTAACCATTGATGAGTAATCTTGTGAGATCTGAATACTCATTCCATTTTGTACAAGATCAAAACAAAGTTGTACAAATGCTTTCAGAAAGATAAATGAACACCCTCTGCCAGGAAGACAGAAGACAATCGACTTTCCTTTCATTCTTGCTTTGATTGCATCATAATCCCACTCTTCTTTTGGAGTAGGTGCTGTTGCCTTAACCGTAAATCCTTTTGCCATAAAGTTTAATCAACCTTCAGATCAATTTTATCAGTCTATTTAGAATTTGTCAATTAGTATTAATGTGATGAATTTAATGAAATCTCCTTATTCACTAATAATTCCTCATAAGACAAATCATCAGTTGTATAATCAGTTCTCATTAATCCTACCATATTATTCAGTGTATTCCATGTTGTCTGGAATTCTTCTTCTTTAATCGAATGCAATAAACATCTATCCTTTGCATAGATGTGATACACTTTTTCCATGGGGGGTTAAAAAATATTGCCGGAAATTTTTGTAGTGAAACTTAATGCACTACTGTTTTATATATCACAACAATACAAAACCCCAACCCAACAAAAAAGGGACGGGGATATCGGATCATCCAACCTGCTAACACAACTCTCCAAAAATTCCAATAAGGAGATCTTCTATACGGGGGGTTTCGAAGACTGATCATGGCCACAGAAATTTTTAATTTGATTGATATTTAGCTGTCAATTTGTC
>Ga0209088_10000389_pt1 | contig 32290 bp, 38 predicted proteins | sample S_140625_EF_Meta_FD_187324 | JGI IMG/M metagenome (GOLD analysis project Ga0209088, IMG submission 187324) | Freshwater microbial communities from Lake Simoncouche, Canada to study carbon cycling - S_140625_EF_MetaG (SPAdes) (version 2) | ecosystem: Environmental > Aquatic > Freshwater > Lake ... | reverse complement strand
TTATAACACCTCTATGTCCAACTGTGTTTTGGAGCGCTGCCAAATTATTAGTAATTACTAATGTTTTAGTTAATGCTGCTTCAAGAGCAGTTAAACAAAATGTCTCCATAAAAGTGCAAGGATAAAGCCAATATTCTGAAGTAGCCCATGATTCTGAAAGAACTGACTTACTCACCCAACCATAACAAGTTATATTCATTTTCCTATCTTCCGGAAGAAGTTGTGAGAGAAGATCCCTTATTTGTTGCATCATTAAGGGTTCAACTGAATTTACCCATTTACCATTGACGTCAGAGTATATATGCAAACTGGCATTGGAATACTTTTCAATAATTCTTGGCCACATTTGGAGTAACTGTAATAAGCCTCTGTTTGGAAAGGAAGAGTAGATGAACTTATTAGCAACCTTTGGGAAAGGTTGAGCCAAATCTTGGTCGGTTTTTGTGACACTTTTTTGAAAAGTGTCTTTTTGAAAAGTAGCAGTTACTCCGTAGTAAAAATGCGTTGTTCTGTCTTTAAATTGAGGGAATCTTTCAGTAAAATATCCAACATGCCATTCACTCAAGCAAAATATCTTCTTCAACTTATCATGAATTGGTATAACAAGCCCAGAAGGAGTCAAATCATGTAAAACTAAATAAATATTATCAGTATTGCCGTGAATAGCAACTGGAACATATTCAGAAAACCGACTAATAATGCATGTATCTATTTTTGCATTTGCCGAAAAAGGAGGATATTTGTCTAACGGAATATAATCAACACCTTCAAATGTAGATTGCTCCAAGCAGTTGCAAAATACAATGACTTGAAAATGTCCATGTTTTTGAATATAACGCGCCATTTCAATGATATAAGTTTCCGAACCACCCACACCTTTGGTTAGAATATCGGAACCAGTCCATGGTTCAAATCCACCATCTGCCACAAAACATAACAATGGTTTGCCAATATTATTTGTAACACTGAGAGAAGTGTTCATTTGGTTTAGCTTCACAAAAATATTATACCAAGAAACAATGACCGCATACATGTCAGCATCTGGTTTATTCTTTTCTAAAAATAAGCGAGCACATCTCTCACCTAATTGAAAATCATTGTATTCGTAACACAACTGCGTCAAAAACTTGGGCAAGAAATGAAAGCTAAGAGTGGGTTTTAAAGAATATTGGCAATGAACAGGATAACCGATTTCAAATGCGCGTTTAAAATATTCAAACGCTGTAACTCGGTTTGATTCCAAATAATGATGAATGCCCAAGAAGTAGAGAGAATCTGGACGACTATTATCTAACTGATAAGCTCTCAAATAAAGAGCTTCACATTCAGGCCAAGGTTTTTGCAATTGAAAATTAGAAATGCGAGCTGCTTCAAAAACGGCGTCTATTTTTTCTTGTATGAATCCTTGGACAGGATGATCTGCTCTCTTCAAAAAATAATGCCGCGCTTTTTCATAATTAGCAAGTAAATTATAAGTTTGCGCCAAATAGTAATATGATCTAGGATTGTTTGGGTCATCTTCAACCTCCTCATAAAGCAGTTTCAAATCTAATTCTTTTCTATTCATTGTTCTCTCTTCCATATAATCAAATCTTCCGTCAAATATATGCGCTCTTGCAAAAGGAGTAACAACGTTCATATTATTTTCATCTTGAATTACCTCATGTATCTTGAACTTGTATCGCAACTTCTTATCTGTTCTCAAAACGCGATTAGAACCATATTCAACGTCGTCACTTTTAATATACAACGTGAAAGAGTCTGCAAATTGATCACCTCTAACTTCTTCCAAAAATCCACGCAAATCGCCATTAATAACATAGGTATCATCTAACATCAATGTATATTTGCAATCGTCGCCAGCTAAATCAAGCAACCGATTTCTACTGTCGCGGAAGTTAATAAATGGTTCCTCATATAATTCACCCTTTTTCTTTCCGACTAGAACGCGATTAATAATTTCAACGGTTTCATCAGTGCTTCCAGTGTCAAGAATAGTCCAGCGATCAATTAAATGCATATTAGCATTCAACATATTTTCAAATTGTGGTCCGCCATTTTTCACCATAATGCAAAAATGTATTAGATTATCGTAATAAAGTTTCCCATCGTAGTTTTTTATGTAATAGTGAAACAGTTTCAAAAATTCATCGTGCGCGCGATAAGGCACGCATAATACCAGATTTGTTCCATTCAGTTCATATACATTAGCATATGGTGATTTACTAATAAGTTTTTGACACACTGTTGTAAGAATAAACGGTTTATAAATACTAATAAATTTTTCATCAATATCAGAATAATCTTCAGAAAATATAATACTCCTGCTACCATGTAAGTATAAGTCTTCTGAAAAATCCCATTCAACATTTTGCACGCCAAATTTGGCGACATTTGTGCGGATATTTTCCGCATGTTTTTCGCTATTATTGAGAAAATAAACCTTATCATAATGCTGTGCAACTTGACACCCTAAATATCCGCCATGACACTGACTGAAAAAAAGGCACTGGGAAGCAAGTGGCGACAAATCCTTGAGGAGCGAGGCTATTCTTTCGTAAAACCCCAGCTTCTCTCTTATTCTCAAGTTATTGTATTCATTGTGAATAATTGTATTGAACTCATTAGAATTTACTTGATAACTCTCTTTATTCAGTTCTATATTCATTTTCTAAGTTAAAAAATAAATATGTGTTTATATTTATTTTTTTATAATCTGTATTTCTGCAATCTTTATGAAAATGGATTTGGTTCAACCTTTTCTAAAGGTTGAAGATTTGGCTCAACTTTTTCTAAAGTGGATTTAATACTCAGGCGTATGCTTCTTAAATAAACACCCTTGAGAAGTCATCCCCTTCACATCAGTTGTTACAATATTGGGGTTTTGGTTTGCGCACGTTGACATCCAAATCTTTATAATACAGAAATTTTTCTTTGGGGAAATGGTAATTCCGGTTACATTGGCAACAAACGATGATTGCGCGCTAATTGTTTCTCCCACAAGAACGTAACTGAGTTCCTTCCAAACCTCGTAAACACTCTTGTTTGAAATCTTATAAGAGAAACAACCACCGGCGCGGTTCTTTGGATCCTCCCAGATTGGCTTTATGCCTTCCTTCATTAGGAACAACATACAGTTCTTCACCAAAACGTCTGGTAGCGTTTCAGCAAGAGCAATCGCTTCCTCAACACTTCCGAGGGTGTAAATCTTTTTATAACTGCTAATGCTCCAATCGGTATCGTGAGGCAGGTGCGCCCACATGGTCCATTTGTTTGCTAGTGCATGATATTCGCTACTATCTGTATCTGTTGCCATTGTAGTTTGCGGAGTTACCATTATATTTATAACTATCAATTTTTTTTTATATTGTTTTTGCTTATTCATTCAATTATTCTGAAGCATCATAAGAAAATACAACTTCATTGTCCAAATTTGAATTTGAATATGACGCCTTACTAATAAGATCTAAAACAGTCATGTTGGACGTATCAATGTAAATAAATGATGAAACAGTGTAATCAGTTTCACTGAATTCAATTTCATCTTTTTCATTAAATGTTTTCATATTCACATTGTGATCAATAACATCCAATTCATATATTCCAGTAATTTCATCGCAATTGACATTGTGTTGCTTCTTCAATAGATATGAAATTAAAAGAAGATTTACCTTATTTCCAACAATATAGTAATTCTCTGTTTCGCTTGACAGCTTAATTTGATACTTTACGTTGTTAAACTTTACCGTTATTGACATAAATGAAAACTTGCACACTTTATAATCAAAATTCAACGGAAACTTTGGCAATCCAAAAAATAAAACATTGTTTACCTTCGGCGCAGTTTCCGTCACTCTTTCATAATCCGAAAATATAATAAAATCATACAAAAGAAACTGATGAACTGAAATGTATTTTTTATTTGTTGAGAACATCACTTGATTGAACTTTATAATTTCTATCTCGGAGTTGTTATTTAACTTGTCAATAATTGACTTTACAGGTTTAAATGAAGGATGAAAATATAGCTTCTTGGCGGTCATTTCAAGGTGAGTATAAAACAGAATTGCATAGAATGATAGATTTAACAGAGCAACATTGTATTCATTTGGAAAACAGAATGTCATGAATACGTGAAATCCTGCACCAAGCGTGAAAATGTTAAGTATAGTCATTAACCGTAGATAAATTGTATATAAATTTTTAAATAGTTTTGACTTATATACTTTGATCGTTAAGATGAGAAGCTCTCATATGCCGGAGACGTGGTTGAATAAGGGAAAAAGTTTTTCTTAAAGACCGTTGTGGGTTGAGTAACAGTTTTTGTCTCTTTTTGTTTTACGATAGAAACACTTGTTGTAGTTTTATTTGGTTGAGGTGCCGCACCAATTGTAGTATTTAGTCCAAATATGTATAATAACATTGCTACAACAAACGTCATTAAAATAAATGGAACAAAAACAATGATCCAGGAAATAACTCCTAAACCGCCGTCACATAAACCATTTAATAAAAGGGTCACAAGTATTGCAACAACAAACTTCATAAACGCAGTATTATAAAGCCCATTAAACGTATCAATTAAGATTTGCGCAACAGAAAAAACTATATAAATTAGGGCTGGGGGGCATAATTTGAACATGGTTAACTTATATTATATCAATAAAAAAATGGCTCGCCGTCCTTTAAATAGCCAACTTGATTTCCAGGGTCGCCGTCTTTATCTACTGCATAAATTGGCCCATTTTCCTCGTTGGTAGCAAAGTAGGTAACGTCTTCAATCTCAATTTCAAAGACTTCCTCTTCTTCCTCTTCCTCTTCCTCCTCCTCCTCTTCTTCCTCTTCCTCTTCTACTTCGCTTTGTTCATCTTCTTCAGCCTCTGTGTCCATTTCCTCTTCCTCTTCCTCTTCTTGTTCTTCTTCTTCGCTTTGTTCCTCTTCTTGTTCTTCTTCTTCGCTTTGTTCCTCTTCCTCTTCTTCTTTTTCTTCGGCTTCTTGTTCCTCCTTGCATTCATTTTGGACCTTTTCTTGATTTTGTTGCTCTTCTAGTTCTTTCAACTTTTTCTCAGCTTGTTCAACTCCAAAATTATGCGAAGAATCAATTAAGACGAAACAGTTCGTGCAATTTAATTTATTTTTTTTATTTTTATTAAAACAGTAACTGCACTTCCATACATTGGTATCTTCGGATTTGTCTTCAGCTTCTTCTTGGTCCTCTTCTTCTTCCTCTTCTTCTTCTTCTTCTTCTTCTTCATCTTCTTCATCTTCTTCCTCTTCTTCCTCCTCTTCAGCTTCAGATTCTTCATCACTTGATTCAGGTAGAGAAACACGAACGTTTTTAGACATAACCTCATTTTGCAATAAAATTTTCTCAATAGTGCAATCCTCATCAACACTTTGAGTGTCAGAAACTTCTTCAATATTCAATGAAATATTCTCCTTAGAAATGTTTAGCCGAGTATTATTCTTCTGTAAGATTTCAAGCTCCGTCTTATAATATTCCATCTCAGCTCTGCACTTTTCAAGTTCTCTAGTTAAATGCGATTGTGTATAATCATAAATTAACTCGTGAACTCCGCGCTTAACAACAGCGCTAACTTCATTTAAAATTGGTTGAATATCAATAATTGTAGGCAACTGCGACATTACTCTCGGATATTTTATATTAGTAAATTTCGTTTAATATGATTTAGAAAATATTTAAACAATATGTATAACATGGACAATATTACGATTATATGTGAATCTGAAGCATCTGAAAAAATCCAAATGATCATGAGGCAAACTGATTATACTGCCGACGTTGCAAGAGAGAAATTAATGGCTCACAATGACGACCCAATAAAAGTAATTAAAGACTACATGGGAATTGTTGAAAAACCCAAACCAGCTCCAAAGTCTCTGAATCAAGAAATATATAAACAATTAAGGCGCAGATTAGACGATTCTATGAAAGGTTTCAATGCAAAACAAGATGAAAAATTAAAACACGATATAGCAATGAATAATAATAGAAAAATGGGTTAATATTAATAAACTGTTGTGATTTTCATTTTCTTGTAAATAAATAATATAATTTTTGTTTTATTATTTATTTTACGACGACGCCATTCCAAAGCGCTCATTTACTATATTGTTTTTTGTTTGGTGCTTCTTCTGAAGCCTCTTCTTCAATTGGTAATTATTTGACGGTATAATTTTATTATTAATAATAAAATCGTCATTATCCTCATGAAACTCTGGAAGAATTCTGGTAAGCGGCTTATCTACGATTAAAAATAATCGCTCAGATTTAAGTAGAGAGCGATATTCTTGTATAGTTAAATTTCCATAATAACGCTCCAACATGTAATGTGGGTTTGGTGCAGGTTTAATATTCTTTGAGTATTGATATATCTTTGAATAAATGTGATTAATCAAGTAATATCGTTCAAACTTTGTTGAGCTATCAATGTTCTCCTCCATTAAATGAGCAGTCGCGCATTCTGGGCTGCAAAAACAACCATAAACGTGGTAAGTATCTTTAATGAAGTGCTTTGGAATATAAATAGGTGGATTATCAAAATCGTAAGAGCACCAGAAGCAAGCCGACTTCTTATCTGAAATATTATTAATATGTAAATTGTGTTCAAGCGTTTTAAGTTTTCTCCAGATCTCTTTTGTTTCGCAATTGTCATCGTCTTGAACATCGTTGTAATTCATATTTGAAATATTTGCAATATTTGTAGAGCCTATAATCTCAGGCGGAGCCATAATCGTATTATCCTCTTCAGGTTTGTTAATAATTTCATAAAAACAATCATTTTTTGGCCCTCCAAACGCAAACGATTCTATATTTGAAGACGTAAAATTAGAGTTATAGTCTCCAGACATTTGCAAATCTTTCATTGAACACTTCAAATGCAAAATGACATTGGGTTTTGCTTCCTTCTGTTCTACAACTGGTAAATTTTGTTGTATTATCTTTCCACCCTTTGGCTTTCTTCCTCGCTTCTTTCCAGGCGATTTAACAACTACATTTTCACCATCATTAGATTCTTCTGTTTCGTCAACTTCATTTCCGTCTTCTTCTAATTTTTCAGACGTTAAATCAGTTACAATTTGCAGTTGAATGTTTGATTCTGAAGAAAAAATAACCTTGTTTTCAGGTTGCTTTTCTTTTAAAGCTAGTGCATCATTTTTTGCCTTCTCTTGGCTAGCTAATATCTCTTTTTTAGATCTTCTTCCTCTCTTAGGTTTTATTGCTTCATCCGAAACTTTACTCATTTTATATTATACGTATTCTATTACTACTAATTTAAATGGTTTTAATAAATATTTAAACCAGAAACCTTTCACTCGCAATAATTTTTATCATAACAATTTCTGCACACTGGAACATAGTTGTCAGAGCCAACTAGCGTCTGCTGGGTTTCCTTTGTTAAACGAAGCGAGAATATTCCTGGCTCTCCGTTTTTGCAAATAGAGCATAAAGACTTGAGTTTTGTATAATCATTGCACTTTGGAATAAGGTCAATCATTTGCCCAAACTTTTTTCTCTCAAAGTCGCCGTCCAAACCAGCAACATAAACCTTCTTCTTCTCCTTTACCATGTCCAAAACACATTCATACAAGTCGTCAAAGAACTGACCTTCATTAATCAAAATAACTTTTGCGGTGCGAAGTTTCAAATGTTTGCTGGAAGTCTCGTCAAATGTCTCTTTTATGCTTCGGTTGTCCCAGATGTCTTTAAGTCGTGGGGTTTGAATGCAGGGAATCATTGTTTTGTCGTGTGTGGAAAGCATTGATTCATGATATCTTGTATCAGAACAATGATTTATTACTGCAACTGGAATATTACAGAAAGAACATTGCTTGTAAATTTCTAGTAGCTTGGAAGTCTTTCCAGAATACATGGGTCCCATAAATAGTTCTAGATATCCTGCTGCGGCCATTTCTTTTTTTTGATTGTCCATAATATTAGTTGGAATTATTTATTTCAATTTTTATTCAATTGTTTATTAGTTTAATTTGGATTATATATTAAAAAGTATAATATAAGTTAAATAAATGAGCAGTATCCCTTGGGTGGAATTTTATAGACCATCAAAGTTTGACGACGTTGTCTTAGATCCGTTAAACAAAATTATTATGAAAAATATTATAGAAACATCTTATTTTCCACATTTGTTGTTATATGGCCCTCCAGGCACTGGAAAAACGTCTAGTGTAATGATTTTAATCAATGAATATCACAAGAAACATAATCAGCGAACCAGTGAATTAACAATTACATTAAACGCATCTAATGACAGAGGCGTTGACATAATTCGCAACCAGATAAGCCAGTTTGTTAATTCAAAAACACTCTTTGGAAAGGGAATGAAATTTGTAATATTAGATGAGGTTGATTATATGACCAAGAATGCGCAACAAGCGCTTCATTATTTGATTCAAAGTTATTCAAGCACAGTAAGATTCTGTTTAATTTGCAATTATATCAGCAGAATTGACGAAGGATTACAGAATGAGTTTTTAAGACTTCGCTTCAATCAGCTTCCAAAAAACGACATTATTCAGTTTTTAAAGAATATTTCAGACAACGAGGGGTTAAATATGAAAGAAAATTCGTTGAACTTAATTCAAAACTTGTATGGTTCTGACATGCGAAGTATGATAAATTTCATGCAGTCAAATCAAAATATTGTTGATAGCAATTTTAATATTATTGACGTAAATGTTTGGGAGACGATATATAATAAATTTATCAAAAAAGTTTCTATTGCGGAACTAGATGCTTACATTCAAGAAATAAGCATCAATTACAACATTGACAAAAAAAATATAATTAAGGACTTTTTAAATTATATTATTCGTAATAAACCACATGTCATTTCAAGGGATTGTTTAAGATTCATAGAGAATATAATGCATTATCAAGATTGCAAGAATTCATATTATATTAATTACTCGTTGTCGCGCTTATCATCTTTTGTTTCTAAAGACTCGTAGATGCTCATTCTTTTATGCAACTTAAGCATAAATTCATTGGGTGGGGAACTTTTTGATGGGTCAAAACAGTTTTGTTTTAAGCCATATGAGACGTCTTTGCAGTTAAAATCTGATGTAGATAAGTTTTTGGGAATTGGAATGAGATTACTCCTTTCATGGATGATGCGCACTTTACAACCTAGCATTTATATTCTATAAGATTAGAAAATAAATTTGAAATAGAATAATTTAAAGAATATAAAGCCAAGAGTATAAGTATCCTTATGGCTAAAACCATGGCAATGACTATAGACGATGAATGGAAAAACTTTATATCGCCTGATTATGATGAGGGATTATCAGACGATATTGACGTTGACGGCGATAATGAAATAATTTCCAACCTAGATTTGGAGCTTTCTGAGGCGCCTAAAGCAACAGATATTTATATCTCAACCAAGTCAAAAATTGCTTATTTGAACAAGGAAATCAATTTAAAGGAAGTTTTCTGGAATGTTCCAGTGATTCCATATGCGAAACCTGCCAATGGCGTCATAAAGAAGCAAATGAAGTTCAATTCACTGTGCCAAGAAGAGTTGGATATTGTCGCAGAGAATCTCAAGACGGAAACTTATTTTGAAGAGCAAATTATCACAAGCATTAATAATCCAAATGGGCGAATTAAATTCAAAGATATTAGAAAGGTCAGTATTGGAATCTCCAAGAAGGACATTATGAGTTACCGTTGCAAGAAGAAGAGCGCGTTTTACAATTGCTTTGTTATTATTATGCGAATTAAGATTAATTCCGCATTCAAGGAATTTCATATTAAAGTGTTCAATACTGGAAAATTGGAGATTCCTGGCATTCAAACTGACGAGATATTTGAAGAGGTCTTGAAGAACATTATTCAAAATCTTCAGCCGCATGTAAAAGATAAGCTGGAATATTTGCAAACAAGCGACACTGTTCTTATTAACTCAAATTTTAATTGCGGATTCTACATCAATCGCGAGGCATTGTTTGATATTCTAAAGTTTAAATACAACATCCAGTGCATTTACGATCCTTGTTCTTATCCTGGAATTCAATGCAAATTCTATTTCAACCCTCAACTGACGGTTCAAACTGGGAGTCAAATTTCTCAAGAGGACAAGGACAACAAAAAGTATAATAAAATCGTTGAAGTTAGCTTTATGATTTTCAGGACAGGAAGCATTCTTATTGTTGGCATGTGTAATGAAGACGTTCTATTCGCTATTTACGAATTCTTGAAAGTTTTGTTGTGTGCAGAATTCCACAAGATTAACCAGAAGTTAATTACTGCCGAGAACAAGATTTCAAAGGACAAGAAGAAGAAGATTCGTCGCAAGATTATTCAGATTAATGTTGAATCGTAAATTGACTTTGTTGTTATTTGTTAGAAATTTTTTTCATATAAATAGCCAAATAACCACCTATCAAGGCTTCTATTACAGTAACAAACCAATAATAGACGTCGCTTTGCGTCCATTGATATCCTACATCAAAATCACCGTAAATAACTTTGCTTACTAATGACCCAATTATAACCGCCATTAATAAGTGCGGAATATTGGATAATTTATTTGGTACAAGAGCGCCAATATATCCACCAATAATTGTGGCAATTACCTGTGTATAATTGTGTTTATTTTGTGACAAGAACATATACATTATAGTTATACTTTTATTTAGTTAAATTTTTGATTAAGAGAGAATCCATTTAATAAATTTTTCAGAGGATTCTTCCAACTTTGAATCGCAAGAAGCGTCGGCAAATTTTTCACCAATCTTCGCATGTGTAATTTTATTTGCAGATTCTGGTTTAATTTTGGAATATTTTTGGATAAAGACATCAGAAACTTCATAATATTTGGCGATGCTTATATTTTTATTCAATAAACTTATAAAATATTCTATAGTTGTGTATTCTTGAATTGTAAACTTGTATTTCAATAACTTATTGCAGATATTTTCCGAGTGTTTTACTAAATTGCTAATAATAGCATTTTTTTCATGTATCTTCATTTCACGCAAGGTAAAGTATACAATATTCTTAAAAATACAAATATTCATATTAAGTATATTAAGTTTTTCGGCTGTCTCTTTGGATGGTTCTGTTATATTTTTGCGAGAATCGTTTGATAATTCAAATATTGTTTTTTTATATACGAACATGGCAGCGTCTCGCGAACTCAAATTCAAAAAAGTGTGCTGATCTTCTGATATTTGACCAATAAACTCTACGTAAAAATAAAACGACCGTTGTCCATGATAATAAGCCATATCAACATTTCTAGAATAGTATAATAGTAGCGTAAACACGTGTGTTATTGTTTCTATTCCTCTCTCTATAATAAATTTGCTATAAGCCGAGTTTTTAACTCCAATATTATCAACTATAAAATTTAAATATTCAGTGAGGAGCGTGTTATATTTGTTTACAATATCGCCTATCGTGTTACTTAATTCGTATCTATAATTGTTAGAATCGTTCAATGAAAATTGATTAATATTATGGTTTGTGGTTATTACGGTGTTCATTTTATATTTTATGAGAATATTAAATTTAAATACTTTTATCTTATAAGTATTTAAAGACTTTTAAAACTTCTTTAATATAAATATGTCTGTAGAACAACCCAAAACTGAAGCATCTAATTATAGATTACCCAGTGACATTACTTTAAGACACGCCGCAAAATTGGCAATCGTTGAAGATAAGCCAATTATGTTGGATTATTGGTCGGTTTCTCTTGATAAGAAGGCGCTTGTTGGCGTTAAGGAGACCGGCGAAAAGTTGTTGGTCAAGAGCGAGGATGAATACACTTCACCCATTGCCAAGTTTTACAAGAGTGGAACTGAGTTTATCATTATTACTGAGAACTCCATCTACTTGGTGTCTTCTGACATCCCCACTAGGAAGATCTCCTAATCATCAACCTTTTCCAAAGGTTGAGCCAAATGGAAGAAAAAATTGAAATGAAATACTTAGACAATAAATATTTCATTATAATAACATGACAGAGTCAGCTTCCCTGAAATAAAAATTAAATTTGTAAAGGGAGTTGACCTAATTGTTGATTATCCAACTGGCGCAACTCCATCAAAGGACTTTGTTAAATTCTTTGATTAACTCTTGTTTTGATATAGATTTTGGTCCAACGGTATTATTAAAATCGTATGTTATTGTTGACAACTTTTTTACGTTTTCATCCACGGTGGCATTGTTTGTGAATTTTATAAAATAATGCGCTTGAAGTCCCTTGTCTTCTGTATTTTTGTCCACAGTTCCTGCCTTTCCACCAACGCGTATAAATGAAACGTCTGGTGATTCATCCTTTTTAACAAACTTAAAATGCATGGGCTCCAATTTTTCAATTGTGGCTCTATTATGCGTCCTTTTTTCCCATATTTGGAACACACATGGAACATTATGTTCTGCACCATTCACTAAAAACGACTTGTTAGGCAAGTCGGTTTCATAAATTAGATGAAAATTTAATGGGAAGGTCTTTTTTAAACTATCTTTTTTGAAGCTTTTGGGCAATATAAATGATATACTGCTGCAAAACTCGCATGATTTCTTAATAAATTTAATAGCCAATGACGATTGGCGTCCAAATGGTGGATTGCCTATAATGTGGATGCGTTCAAATTTGCTTTTAACTTCTGTGTGGTTGAATTGCAAATAATCTTGCTTTACAATCTCTTCGTTTTCCGGCTCCAAATCATAAAACGCATGGTTGCTGGTTAATCCTTTAATAGCTGAAATAAAAGAACCATTTCCAGCGCTTGGTTCTATTATTAGGTCTGTCGCATTTATTTGGATATATTTTTTAACAAGATCAATGCATGAATCAACAACTGTGTTCTTTGTATAGTATTTATCAATGGTGTTACGATTTACTCCTTTAGTTTGTTTGGTATCCATGTGATTTATTATCTTTTCGTTATTTGTGTTTTTATTTAAATCAATTTTATTATTTAAATAAACCATTTTTTGTTTTTGTTGTTGTTATATTATGTTATTAAATTTTTATGCTGTTTTAAGGAGTGTTATCCAATATGACTTCAGAATCTGGTTTGTTTCCGGTTTGTGGTTTTTTGTTTCCCAATGCATTTGAGACCAAGTGAAATAAACTCACTGCGTAACCTATTAAAATAATTAAAAACGCGTAAAGATCACTATTTGTAATTTTCTTCTTTAAATAAAATCTGTTAATAATTAACAGGTAGGAAAACTGTAGAACAATTAGCAAAAACGTGTCTTGAGTTGGTGAGGCAATATCATGCGTGTGTCCAATGTCTATGGCAACCGTAGTGAATAACCAATTTGACCACGCAAAAGGTATTGCCATTGAAAATGCTTGCCAATAAGTAAGGTTTGTATATGGCAGTGTTACATATTGACCCCACATACTTAGCGCTTGTCCTGTCGCAAACAATATATAGTATAAAACATAATAAACAATTTTAGAATCGTCTAATCGCATTGTTAAAATATGATGATATAATTTAATTTTATCATTTTAATATAGATGGTCTCTGTTTATAAAGTATTATTATGGTTGCTTCTTAATATATTGTGTGTTGTTACTGTTATGTTGGCAATGTTTTTGCAGACCACATTTAAAGGAGAAGATGCAACTATGTATCATAAATTATTGGCATCCGAGTTTTGGGCCACTGCGGAATGGTTATTTGTAGTTCCCATGCAACGCATTGGTTATACATTCTTAAACCCAGCGCAAATGGCATTATCTTCTTACATTTTTCAGTTTTTAGGGCAACTATTTAGCAATCAGTTTTGGTTAAACGTTGCAACAACAATGGACGATTATGTTGGAATGATATTAATTTTATTTGGAATGGCTGTATCTAAATTTGCATTGCTTGGGTAAAAAGTATTTTATATAATCATAATATATATAAAATGCCAAACGGAAGTTTCTGGGTAGGAAAAGGTGGATTTAATTATAAACGCAGTGGTGGTGCAGGCGGTAGACGCAACTTTGCTCTCGGATTAATCACGAATCAACCGGCTGATGTGAATAACACATACGTGGCTGGTGCTGGCGTCGGTGCTTCTAGCATTGCCACAAGACGCGCTAAAATGCTTCATGCAACAAGTTGCAGTGCGCAATATCCTTGCAATCGTTCTTTCTCTCGTCTTGGATTGCAAATGAGTGGTGGTTCCAATGATTATGCTTTAAATTGGTATGTTAAATAATTTAGACGTTTCACCACATTATAATTTATTATGAGTGAGTTTGCTGGTCTAGTTTTATTTGCATTTGTTATTGGATTAGCAGCTGGATTGGCTTTTGGAATTTGTTATTGTTTTTTTATCTGCATTTGTCAAAGGATAAACCCACAACCGCCTTTGGCATCGCAAGAAAATCAAGTTTAAAAAATTATTAAATTTAATAATGCTATATTGTATAAATGTCATCAATATTCAAAGGAAGTAGAATGAATCGGCCAAATTTGGCTACAGATAGATTTTTTCAAGACATTCTTAACTCGCAGAGATTTAGATTCGTTTCTAACACAATTAAAACACTTGGTCCCAAAAATCCAATCGTTCTTATGACTAAAGGACCCCCTGGAATTATTTCTCCCAGTAATTCTACTCTGCCCCCAAGTCAAACGCCAACACCTGTTCCAGCCGGTCCAAAAACGTTCTGTTCTAATATTCCGGTTAATGGAACTCAGCCATATTTTATTGCTATTTCTGGCAATTATGCGTATATTTCTAATGTCGGAACTAACACAGTTAGTGTTATAAATACTGCAAGCAATACACTTGTAGGTTCACCATTTAACGTTGGAAATAATCCACAATACATTTCAATTTCTGGAATTTATGCTTATGTTGCAAATGGAGATAGTGATACTGTTTCCGTGTTAGACATTTCAAACCCTTCATCTTTATCACTAGTAAATACAATAACTGTTGGAAATTTTCCAAACTATATTGCTATTTCTGGAAATTATGCTTATGTTGCTAATTCAGCTTCTACTGTAGTTAGTGTTATAAATATTACTAGTAATAGTCTAGAAACAACAATAACCGTTGGAACTTATCCAAATTGCATTGCAATTTCTGGAATTTATGCTTATGTTGCTAATAACGGTTCTAGTGCATTTAGTGTTATAAATACTACAAATAATACAGTGACCGCGACAGTTGATGTTGGTGGAGGTCAGTCTAGTATTGCAATTTCTGGAATTTATGCTTATGTTACTATTGCCGCAAGTGGAACGGTTAAAGTTATAAATACTATAAGTAATGCAGTTATAGCAACAGTTACTCTTGGAAATACCCCAACTTACATTGCCATTTCTGGAAATTATGCTTACGTCACCAATCAAATTGTATCTGGCACAGTTAGCGTAATAAATACTACAAATAATACAACTGAAACAACAATTAACGTTGGCGCTAGCCCAAGATATATTGCTATTTATGGAAATTATGCTTATGTTGTAAATGGCGAAGGCACCACTATAAGTGTTATAAATACTACAACTAATACACTTGCAACAACAGTTTCCGTTGGAGATTTTCCAAATTATATTGCTTTTTCTACTTCAGGGGATTATGCGTATGTTGCAAATGCTAATAATGTATATGTTTCTGTTCTGTGTTAAAATAAAGTTTAAATCGTAATAAATTATATTCACTTAATTTATAATGAAACGAATAAATACTTTAAAACGTCGGTCTAAAAGAAAAAGAAATATGAGAACACGTTCAAAGAGAGGAGGAAACAAAGTTCAATGTTGCATGTGCGAGCGAAGTGTCTCAGATGGAAATACTTTGAAACCGAGTGCATGTCTAATGAAGCATGGATCAAAGGCTCACAGAATTTGTAAAGACTGTTGGTGGGATCCTGAAAATGGTTTTGCGAGAGAAGGCGTCAATCATGAGTGTCCTGGTTGTAAAAAAGGATTACCTTTATTAAAACCTAAACCTGCTTCAAAAGTGTCAGAAGTTGTTGATTTAACGTTAGATTCTTAAATTAAAAGAAGGGGACTTAATTGGAGTTATAATTTCCATTAAATGTTGATGGTCTTTGTCCCTTTGGATATCTGGATGCTGGGAAAGACGTGTAAGCTTGGCGAGGATTGCTTGTGAAAGATGGTCTCAAGTTGCCGTATGTTTGCCATTGAAGTGTGTTATAATAAACTTGAGAATTGACAAAGTCAAGAGGACCTTGGTTGGCCTGTGTTTGAAGATTATGCCATAAATAGTGAGTGACACCAACTTTGGTTGGTGTGCCTGCTTTTAACATGCTTAATCCACTGTGCGCGTCGCTATGATTAACATAGGATTGGATGCTTCTAACAATTCGAGGTCTGCCTGCCATTTTTGTATATATTTGCGTTAGATTTTATTCCATGCTAAAAGTATTTTAATATTTATCAAAAAATAAAGATTAAATTTGTTAGCCTCCTGAGGGGATTGAACCCTCGGCCTCTCGCTTACAAAGCGAGTGCTCTACCACTAAGCTAAAGAGGCGCTAGAATTTATATTTTGGAGAATTTGGGCTTCGATCCCAATACCTCACGCATGCTAAGCGTGCGCTCTACCAATTGAGCTAATCCCCCACATTTAACCCACCCGAGACTCGAACTCGGAACCTTTGGCTTAGAAGGCCAACGCTCTCTTTGGGGGTTTAAAAAACCCAATCCAATTGAGCCAGTGGGCCACCAATTCTATACCCAAATTTATCACGTTAAATTAATCCAATTCTTTCCCCCTAATCCTTTCCCCCTAATCCTTTCCCCCATGGGCGCCCCATCGCCCCCATTATTTAATTGCGCCGTTTCTTTAAGCCATTTTGAGGCAAATAATATTACGATCGGCAGGAAAAATAAAAAATATCACGTTAAAATATAAATGCGACAAGTGTTTCAAACCTTTCTATTTCAAATAGTATCCATTCTTATATTCGGCACTTTATACTGGATCTATAGCGATGATTTTAGCTTGAACATTAAAAACAAAAAGAAGAATGATTTAAGAATACTAGACTGCTTTTTTACTAGTGTTACTGTTCAAGCTGGCGTCGGTTATTCCATTTTGAACCCTGAGACTAACCGCGCTGTAATACTTTTAATGATTCAACAATTGGTCATGGTTTTTGCAAACATTTTGATTTTATATCTTTTTTCAATGCACCTCTTGTCAAACCGTAAGTAAATTATGCCTTCTACAAAGAAGTTATATTTTCTAACATAAATGTTATTGTAGAACTAGTATATGGCGGCACATATACTGCCATAGTGGTGCAACTAGGAAGAGCAACACAATAAGCATACAATTGAAAATAACACGGCGTTCCTGCAGGAATAGTGCCTGCGCCTAAATCCCAAGTATCAGTAAATGAACCTGATACTGAAAACAACGATGATGCAGTATATACATTTTCTGGTGAAAAATACATTTGTAAAGCATCTGGGGTAGCACTACTCGGATTAAATAAAAAATTTTGAGCTAAATATTTGGTTGTGTATAATGGAACATATACACCTAATGCAAGTAATAAACCACCATTTGAAGAACTTTGCAATCGTACATTATAAGAAACTGTAATTTTAAATTTATTTAACCCACCAGCTGGAGATGTAAATGCTGTTCCGAGTATTGCAGTACCACCAACAGGCTCATTAATTACAACATATAAACCGCTGGGTGGGTTAATTACTTTACTAACCGGAATTGTTCCACTTATAAAATAATTTGTTGCATTTGTTGAAGATGATATTTGAAATACATTTAGTTGTAAAACGGGCGCTTGTGTTGTTCCTGTATAAAGAAAAGGACCAGATACAGTATATTTTATTTCTACATATTGACCTGCAGTCAATGATAATTCGCAAGTAGCGGTAAATACTTCACCGTTTGTAGTTGTAGTCATGCCTTGAGAAGTAGATGAAAATTGTACGAGAGTTCCATTAACATAAAATTCTGTTGTAACATTATCACCAGACGGCCCAGGAGGGTCGGGGTTACTAACCCCCTGTAATCTGTGTTCAAAATAATATATGCCTGTAGTTGGAATTACTATTCTTGTATTTGCTGGACCTATTAAATTACTACCAATTGTAATTCCATTGCTAATTGTATAAGTTGTCCACACTGAGGCAACGGTTAGGTTTGTTGGAGTAATATTGTTGATTGGACCTGAAAGTGTATTATTATAAAATTGTCCATAATTTGTTACAACGCCACCTAATCCTGCAATTCCTTGTGGACCTGTTGGTCCTGTAACTGTGCTTTGAGGTCCGGTTGGACCTGTTACTCCTGGAAGACCTGTAGGTCCGGTGCAACAAGGTCCTGTAGGGCCTGTTACTCCTGTTGGGCCTGTTACTCCTGTTGGGCCTGTTACTCCTGTTGGACCTGTTTTTCCTACGTCGGTTGCAATAAGTTTTATTCCCACAGTCGGTACAACGGTTACATTTGCTGAAGTCCAAGACGCTGGTATGTATGCAGCAATTTCTATATAGTCTCCAGCAACGAACGAATTTATATATGGAGCCGTTGTATAAACTGGAAATGGAGGTGAATACTGATTAGGGTCGCCAACACTTATTTTACCCCAATAAGCACTCTGTAAAAGAGTATTGGGTAATTGAGTGGTCCCATTTTTTCTTATATATGAAGAAAATATATACTCATCTGTGGTGGTAGGGCCAATGGAAGTTACTCTAATATAATACCATATTTCATATACACCGCTTGTTAAAATATTTATTCTTGTTTTATTAACGCCAGTAGTTGTATTTGTAACGCCTTGTTCATAAATAATAGTATTGTAATACATTGTTGTTCCGGTTGGACCATTAGTTAAACTAATTGTGTTTGGGTCACTTAAATAATAAGACGCAGCCACGTTTGTTCCATTTCCTGCGGCTCCAGCCGGTCCGGTTGGACCAGTGCAACAAGGTCCTGTTGGTCCTGTTGTCCCTGTTCCTGTTCCGGCTGGTCCAGTGAAACCTGTGGGACCAGTAATTGTGCTTTGTGGTCCGGTTGGACCTGTTACTGAAGGACCTGTGTAACCTGTGGGACCTGTTACTGAAGGACCTGTGTAACCTGTGGGTCCTGTGACTGTGCTTTGTGGTCCTGTAAATCCAGTTAAACCTTGAATACCTTGTAACCCTGTAGGTCCTGTTAAACCTTGAATACCTTGTAATCCGGTAGGTCCAGTTAATCCTTGACTGCCTTGCAAACCTGTTGGTCCTGTATAACCAGTTAAACCTTGAATACCTTGATTTCCTTGTAGTCCTGTATCTCCTTTAAGACCGGTTGGTCCTGTTAAACCTTGAATACCTTGAAGGCCTGTGGGTCCTGTAACTGAAGGTCCTGTGGGACCAGTAATTGTGCTTTGTGGTCCGGTTGGACCTGTATAACCAGTTAATCCTTGAATACCTTGAAGTCCGGTTGGGCCTGTGTAACCAGTTGCGCCTGTTACCGTGCTCTGAGGTCCTGTGGGCCCTGTTCCTAATGGTCCAGTTGGACCTGTATATCCTGTTGCTCCTGTGTCGGATGCCGTGCCTGGTGTCCCTTGTTGACCTGTTGGACCTGTAACTCCTGGGGGTCCTGTTGCTCCTGTGTTTGTTGCCGGCCCCCCAGGTCCTGTTGGGCCAACTTGGCCTTGTGGTCCAATACAGCCTACATAACTAGGATTTTGCGGAGGACAGCATTTTTTTGAATTGAAAAAATCATTATAGTTACTATACATCTAATAAATATATAATAAAACATTATTTTTATTTTATATTTTTTCCTAACATCCAGCCGTATAATCTTCTCTAAATTTATCATATCCGTTTTGAGCAATGAATTGCATCGCCCTCATTGTGCATCCAAATGACGCTCCGCTGTGTCCGTTATATCCCAGTTGCTCAATTTTTGCATAAATTCGTTTAACTTCTGAGTCGCTTGATAACATATAGGACTCTGTGTCCCTTTTCATATACTCCCACAACTCCAACTGGCTAATTGCAAAATGCGCAGTTGTATACATGATACGCGAACCGCTATCAATAAATTCAAATTGTCCGTTTCCAACGCTCGTCATTCTTGTTTGCAACTTACTTTTTTGCATTGCATCAAATCAATTTTTTTATAATAACTTTCCAAGCGCTTCAATCTTCTCTGCGGTAAGAGTCTCTGGAAACTTTGTATTAAAAACTATTATCAAATTTCCAACGTGGTTTTCTCTCGTTAACCCCATATTGGGAATGACCTTTTCATAGTTTGGCGGAATAATATTCCCTGTCTGATTATTAATAGTGTAGACTTTCCCATTTATATATTTTATCTCAAAACTGAATCCACACAACGCTTCTTTGAGAGAAATTTCCTTCTGCATTATTAAATCTAATCCGCGTCTTGTAAACTGGGAATCATTGCTAATGCTAATAAAAACCTTCACGTCTCCCTTACAAGTATCATTGATAGAATTGCCTTGTTCTCTCAAAACAATAACCTCATTATGATCAACTCCCTTAAAAATGTCCACATATACCGTAACAATTTCAAACACTTTGTTGCCATTTTCCAACGACCAACGTTCAATTTCTAGAGGGATCTTTCCACCAGTCAATACAGTTGCCATATTAATATGGATTGTCTTTGTAATTGGTGCAGGCTTCTCAAACCCTTGACCCATATTTACAGGCACGCCATTTCTGAAGATACGCACATTTGCTCCTGGAGGAAAACCGCCTGCAAATATTCCTCCTGGCATTCCTCCTGGCATTCCTCCATGCATTCCTCCAGGCATTCCACCAGCCATTCCTCCAAAAAACAAGTTCGCAAACAAATCATTCATATCCATCTCATCACCGTTTCCACCGAAGCTGTTCATTCTCATAAATGGATTCTTCCCACGCATATCATATTCGTCCTTCTTTTCATTGTCGCTTAATGTTTCATACGCCTCATTAATTTTCTGAAAAGTTTTAGTTTTTTCAACATCCCCCTGGTTTCTATCTGGATGATATTTTAATGACAACTTTCTATACGCCTTTTTAATCTCATCTGCATTTGCGTTTTCTGGAACGCCCAATATAGAATAAAAACTCTCTCCTGACATTTTAATATTATTATTTGAGATAAACTTAAATAATAATTTACGAATATAATTATTAATGGATTACAACCTTTTCATCAACAAATTCCAACCACTGTATTTCAAGGATTTTGAAATTGATGAAGAAATGACAGACATACTAACCACATTAATTAAAATGGATAATTTAAATATTCTCTTCATTGGTGACATGGGAAGCGGAAAAACAGCCATGTTAAATGCTCTAATAAGAGAATATTACACCGGTTTCAAAGAATCTCAATATATGGAAAACGTTTTGCATATTAACAGCTTGAAAGATCAAGGCATCAACTATTATCGTAATGACGTAAAAACTTTTTGCCAAAACTGTTCTTTAATTAAAAACAAGAAAAAAATTGTCGTTTTAGATGATATTGACCTTATTAATGAGCAGAGTCAACAAGTGTTTAGAAACTGCATTGATAAGTTTAGCAATAATGTTCACTTTATATCTTCGTGCAGCAACATTCAAAAGGTTATTGAAAGCTTGCAATCTAGGTTCACCATTATTAAGATTAAACCACTTCAACGCAACAATTTGGCCAAGATTATGAATAAAATTAAGACTAATGAGAAAATTGAAATTGCAAACGACGCACAAGAATTTATTTTGGATATTTGCAATAACACTGCCAAAATTTTGATTAACTACATGGAGAAGTTTAAGCTGTTAAATATGCCAATTACATTAGAATTGGCTACTAGTGTGTGCACAAATATTAGTTTTCATTCTTTTCAAAAGTATACCGAGTTTCTCAAAGATAAAAAATTAAATGAAGCAATACAGCTTATATATTCAATATACGACAAAGGATATTCCGTTATGGACATTTTAGATAATTACTTTTTATTTATAAAGACAACAAGTATTTTGACAGAAGATGAAAAATACATTATAATACCATTCATTTGCAAATATATTACCATCTTTTATAACATTCATGAAGATGAAATAGAACTTGCGCTATTTACAAATAATTTGATTGAGAATTTTACTTAATTTAGCAGTTTTTAGCAAAATTTTATATTCTATAATTATAAACATGTCCGAATTAGTTGTCAAGTTTGATGATAAAATAGTCGTCGGATTAAATGAAACTCTTGTAGCAAATGTTTCTGAGTATGATCATTATATTTTTGTTAATGTTGACCCTGTAGATAATTTTACTGCTGACGCTTCAACAAAATTTACATTTCCAAAATCAATTGCATTTGTTGGCCCAAATTTGCGTGTATCAAATTCTCGCACAAGAAATACTGTTAATTTGGACTTTTACACCCTTCAATTTAAAAATATTTTTTTAAATATGCACGTTAATGACACTGAATCACTTTGGTTGGATTTTATTTCTGAAGAGAAACTCAGAAGTTTTAAACAACTTATTTTAACATTAAACCCTGAAGATAACCAAATTGGATTAAATAAACTTAACAACACTCATTACATTGTTAATATGCAAAACAGTGGTAATAAAATTACTTTAACTTATCTTAGAAAGGACTTTATTTTAAATCCCATTTTTGAAGAAGAGGAGGAACTCAAACTCGTTGAAGAAATTGTTGCAGTTGAATTAGAATTTGCTGAAGAAGAACCTGTTGCTGAAGAAGAACTTGTTATAGAAGAGTCTGTTATTGATGAGTTGCATGTTACTGAAGCGTCTGTTGCTGAAGAACCTGTTATTGAAGAAGAGCCAGTTTTTGAAGAGCCTTCTAAAAAAAAGAGATCTTACAATAAAAAGAAAAAAGCTTAATAATCTAAAAACTTTAGGACAAAATATTTAACAAGACTTTTAATATAATTATATATACCATATACATGTCAAATCAAACATTTAAAAAGGAAGTTCCAAGAGAACTGTTATCAGAACTTTTACAAAATGTTTGCATTAAAAACGATAAATACTTTACGTTTAATAATGATGCATACAAAAAAGGCGTTTTCACCAATTTAATAACTGAGTTTCTTGAGAAATGTAAACCATATTATCATCTATCAAAGCAGAAATATCTAGAAAGAAAACTTACCTATAACAGTTTTACTACAATTCTGCGACAAATATGCAATTTCACAAAAGTCACATATACATCAGTAATAAAATACGACAAATCCACTTACAACATTATTTATTACTTTTATTTTTAATTTCATATAACCTTATATTAAAATATGAGGTTATACTCTCTTATATACAATTTTTTTGACTGTATATCTTGTAAAACTTTGCCGAATGATTTTGACCCACTTTGTGATTCTGATGAAAACGAAGAACTTCCAGAATGGCCATATAGTTTTTTTATGGTGAGATAAGAGAAACTATTGGTTTTTAAGGATGAGGATCAGTCTTTTTCATTATTAAATGTGTCGCAAATGGTTGAGGTTTGGGTCCCCATAATCCAAACCCAGAAGGCACTTGCCAATAACCGATCCAATTTTTGCTCCATCCACCATTATTCTTCATAGGCTCAATAGTTCCCTTCTTTGAATCCGGTGCGCTCGCTAACAATATGTATTTGCAAATAATAACATTGGATTCTAAAACCTGCGTTTGTGACATTCTGGCAAACCACTCATAGTGTCTGCGGTTTAATATTTCCTTCGCAGGTATGTAAATTCCGTAAGCTTGAGGATACAACTCAATATAGTCATTTGACAACAAATTATCAACCAAAATCATTGTATCATCCATTGTCTTTGTTCCAATCAACTTTCCAGGAATCAAATTAATCTGATGTTTTTGCACGCGACTATTGCACCAACGATTAAAATCACCCAAAAATTCCGCTTGAGCAGTGTAATCGGCAGAAATTGTTCTTTGCATAAAGTCAATCATATTTTTTAGTTCTGGGCACTCCTTTGGCGATCCCATGAAACTAATGTCTGAGTAAAACTCGTGAGTCGTTGATGTAATGTTTCTATCAACCGTTTCACAAATAAACATTTTATTTCCACTGGTTCCCATGGCGTATAACTCATTCAAATTGCGCATACACAAGAAAGAAGGAGGAACAATTAGTCCTCCATATTTGTAAAGGATTTTGCTTAAAGCGAGAGAACGCATATAGTCCGAAACTGGGCTTGCAATAGATTTCATGTTAACTGTCCAATTGGGTAATATTTTTTCAAATGAATCATCATCTATTATGCAAATATGGAATGAATCTTGACATTGATTAATAATGCTTCTTACTGTTAAATACATATAAGGCTGGTTCAACTCTAAAGAACTGCGAGAGCCAAAACTAATCCAATTGCGCGCGTTGTATTCATAAGTAATGGGAATCCATAAAATAGGTTTTTTTGTATCAGCTAAAGTTGAATCGTTCAACAAATATTTTTGAATCGCGTCGTAATTTCCAACATTTTCCTCCCTTGAACGTCTATCTTCATATCTATTATATAAAAACCAAAGAACTATTAAAATGGCAAATAGATAAATATAGTTGATGTAGTTTTTCACCTTAAATGACATATATAATATTATTATATATTTTATTTATTCTGCAATAGTTGCAATCCACTCCAAAATTCTTGGTTTTTCTGTTTTGCTAGTTCCGTCTGTTTTGCTAATTCATATGCTCTTCTAACTGCCTTTTCTTCTTCCTTTTCATTTCGTTGATTTAAATATTGTTGCGCTTGAACCTCTGAAAGTGGTTTAGTATCTTGATTATTTCTATAACTCATATATTCATTCACGCTGCCGAATTTTTGTTTTTGTTCGTAATCCTCTTCTGTAACTGGAATCACTGTTTCTGTGTGAGCCTTGTATAAATCTTGAAACCCCAAACCGCTAAACAAACCGGAATCATATGTCCCTGGCGCATCGCTTGATAATTCTGCAGATGACCCTGAAAACGAATTGTTAGACCACAATTCCTGAACATCTTCTCTCACAATGAGAGAACGAGCTTTATCCTTCTTTCTATCAAATTCTTGTTTCATGGTTGCCATTGACACATTTTTTGCAGGTTCGTCAAGATCTTCATCCGTTTTTAACCAGTCTCCATATCCTTTTTCTTCCGATTCATTGGATAACTTATTTCTCTCAAACTGTTGATTAAACCATCTGTTAAAGTTGGCGCTTTTCTTAAATTTCTCATTAGATTCAAAGAACTGGTCTAACAATACATTCTTATCTTCATCTGAATAATTTGAATATTCTGTATTCTTTGGATTGTTTGAATCAACGTCACCTCGTTTTCTAAATTCCCAAACAGAATGTAACATCTTATAAGCTTTTGAATAAAAAAGAAAATATTCGGCAGGTAGTTTTGATTTATCTGGATGCGTTTTTAATACGACTTGTTTTGCTCTTTTCATGTCATGTTCGTCAAAATTTACAGGAATTTTAAATAATGAGAGAATGTCTTGTAAGTTATAATTGTTTATATCTAAATCTACTGAGTCCATATACAAACATTAGAAAAGGTTATAATTAATTTTACTCAACTATTGGAATTGCAAGAACAACAACTACAACTGCTTCCTTCAGTTTCAAATTTATAGACAAGTTTATAAACAACACTCGTGGGAAGAGGATAAATTGGTTTGAAAAAAATTGAATTTTCTACTATTATATTTCTAATTGGCGTGTTGTCATTTTGAATCATTATTGTATTATTGTTTGCGTCTCTTGCATATAAACTCATTTTTATTTCAGGTTTAATGTCAAATTGATGTATAATATTCCTATGTAAATCCGCGCAAGTTGCATACTTGAATATTGGAACTATTTCTGAATATCCACAACACTTATTTACATCAAACATATAGCAATTGCTGCGAACGCTATCTATGTATTTTTTAAATCCCTCTTTAAAGACTGGGTCTTCCATTCAATAATTGAATAACTTAAAAAGTTTTTAAGTTATTTTGATGTTGGACTTAATCTAAGAGCAACCAATTCTCAGGCAAGCACACCCACTTGTAGTAGCTAACCTTGTCCCATTTGAATAGGTCGTTTGATATATTGAATGATTCAATCTTGACCGAACCGTGGTCCTTGCAACTGTCGCGATCTTTGTAATCAACAGTTGGTGTGGAATGAATAATCAGTTGGTCTTTTATTGTTTTTGTTTCATCCACGTCATCGTAAACTACAGCAAGATGTCCTTGGTCTTTTTCGCCAAAATCCTTTGCCTTGTAACGCGCCATTAAAAGTGTGCCTCTTGGGTAACGCACATTGATATCAAATTTTTGGACGCGCTTATTCTGATACAAGTAAGCAAACCACGCGGTAGTTCCGCCTGGATATTGTTTATACACATCGCCATATTTGCCGCGAATCTTTGGACCAAGTCCAGGAATAGTTAGTCCACAGAACCTGCGCAGCAAATTCGGCAATCCAGTGCAAACAATATATTTATCTTGAGTCTTGATTTCTTCTGCGGACGGTGGTAAAGAATTTTCGCACCAGAATGCATTGTCTCCAGTAAATGTTTGTAGTTCTCCGTTGATATACCATCTAAACGGAAGTCCTTTTAGGGATTCTGCGTAAAGCATAACATTGTTGACGGTTGATACCATTTTTGGAAGGCTTTTGGGTTTGTAGATTCAAGACAAGAGAGAAATAGCATTTCAATTTTTTATCAAAATGATGAAAAATTGAGGTATTTTTATTATATTTTTACTTGTTTTATTTAATATTTTGACATTTATTCCTTATTTAATTCCGGCAAGGCCTGTCTTACTTCTTCACCTGTTAGAACGCCATTTTCAAGTAATTTTTGGATAAGCTTATTCATGCTTTCCTTGTTTTCGGTAAGAACAGTTTTTGCCTCAGCATAAGCATTCTTAACCAAGTTCAATGATTCTTTGTCAAATATTTCCTTTGTATGCTCTGAATACTTGGCTCCCATAGATAAGCTACGTCCCAAGAAAGGATTTCTCTCATTGTCCACTTCATCATTATAGAAAACTTCCATCTTTAATCCCATACCATAATTACCAATCATTCTTTGAGCCAACGAGTTTGTCTGTTTTAGATCTTGAACCGCTCCAACAGACACGTGTTCATCGCCATAAAAAATATTTTCGGCAGCCTTTCCTCCCATACCAACCATAAGCCTCTTAAATAGCAAATCCTTGGTGTAAAGTCCACTCTCAGTTATATTTCTGTATTCATTAAACACAGTGTAACCACCAGCCCCATTATACGTGCTTTGAATGCTTACTTTCTTTAAGTCAAAATAATTATTATATATTGCGGCTAAAATAGCGTGTCCTGTTTCGTGAATAGCGACGCGGCGCTTGGCCGCATCATCCCTCGTGTCAATCTTTTTCACAATTCCCACAATCAATTTATCTAATGCTTCCAGAATAATTTTATCTGTAATAATAATGTTTCCATCTCTCGCAGATAATATAGCGGCTTCATTCATCAAGTTCTTTAATTGTGCGCCAGAAAATCCTCCTGTCAACTCTGCAACCAAATTCAAATTTACTGAATCGGCTAAAACCTTATTCTTGGTATGCACCTTCAAAATTTTTTCTCGCGACTCAACGTCAGGAAGTGGGACATTAATTATCCTGTCAAAGCGTCCAGGCCTCAACAATGCTGCATCTAAAACATCGCGCCTATTTGTTGCAGCCATAACGAGGATATCCTTGTTATCTGCAAAACCATCCATCTCTGCCAAAAGTTGATTCAATGTTTGCTCTCGCTCATCGTTTGCCATATTTATACCTGCTCCTCTTTGTCTTCCAACCGCATCAATTTCATCAATGAAAATAATACACGGCGTATTTTCTCTCGCAGTGTTGAATAGATTTCTGATTTTTGATGCGCCCATTCCAACGAATATCTCTACAAACTCACTCGCAGCAATTGAAATAAAATTGGCTTCCGCTTCACTCGCAATTGCCTTTGCCAATAAAGTTTTCCCTGTTCCTGGAGGACCTTCTAATAAAATTCCGCGTGGAATTTCTGCGCCAGCCTTTTCATAGACAGTGCTGTTCTTTAAATATGATACCACTTCAACACATTCTTGAAAGATTTCAGGACTTCCAGCAAAACTTGCGAGAGAAACATTGGCTTGTTGCATATTAATCTTGTCCTTGTTTAAATCATTTTCATTTTTACCGCCAAAAATGGAAGCTGGATTTCGCATCTGATTATTTACCCTAAAAAAACTTACGAGAAAAGCTATAAGCAACCCAGGAAAAAGAAACATTTCCGCTCCATTTAAAACATTGCCAATAATCTGAAAGTATGGGTTTGGTGCAGCTACTTGTGCAAATGTTGTCGTCACGTCATTTTTAACAGAAAGATCAACCAATTTGTCTGTTATGAAAGGATTAATTTTGGTAAAAGTGTAATCTTCTATTGGCGACTCGTGTTCCTCTGAATCCTCAGCAATAACAGAATCCAACTTTTCATTAAAATAAAGATTTTTAACCTTGTGGTCTTGAATATTTTTAACCAATGCGTTATAAGACTTTTCACCAAAAAGGTATCTCTTTCTGGCAATATTGTCAGGAATATTCATGCGCATATTCAGAGAATGCGCAAAGCTTAATAAACTTAAAAAAATGGCTATTACTTTCATAACTATTTTGTATTTTATTATGATTTACTATTTTTAAATTATAATAAATAATAATGAATTAAAATAATACATCATTTGAAAATGCAGTCGTCATATTATAATGCTTCTCGGTTTCAGAATACCCACCAATATATTGTCCTTCGTAGAAAACCATAGGAAAAATTTTAACTTCTTTGCCGGCAATTCCTTCCATAAAACGCAAAAAATTCTCTTTATTTTCAAGTATATATTCATCACAGTTTACAACTAATAATTTTGCACCGACCTCGCACAAATATTTCTTTATTTTTACACAATTTGGGCAACCGCTCTTTGAATAAATTGTGTAATCATTCACATCAGGTGATACATATTCTTCTTCGTCCATTTTATATATACAAGATTATATTTTTATTACTGTTTCTAAACCATTGTATTATCTTGAACATTTCATTCTTTTCTTCGGTGGTTGCTCGCATTGTGTCTCTATAAGTGGACTATAAAAGTCTGTAGGGCTTACTTGCGCGTCAACTTGTATAATCTGCATCTCAATTTTTTTAGTCTTTTCAATCATTAGCTGCAGCTCATTGATAATAATTGCACTCTGAATTGCAAAACTCTCCCTTTCATCAAAGTGATCCATTTCTTAAGTATTTAAATTACATACTTAAAGAAAAAACACAATCAATTTTTTATCAAGTGAATATATATGCCGAGTCCAAGAAGTTCTTCAAAAAGATCATCAAAAAGTTCATCAAGAAGATCATCATCATCTAGTAAAAAGGCTAAAACTAGAAAGCAAGTAAGAATTCACTCTCCTTTAAATCAAGTGAGAGCTTATAGTTTAAGCCCAACTGAAAAAACAAATAAAAGACACACGTCTCGTTATAGGGTCTGTCCAAAGTATCCTGAAGAAGACGATTTCCCATGCAGTAAAGCCTACACTGTATTTGAAAATATGCATGAGTATGAACAACATAAAGACGATTTTGGATTAAGAGGAAATTCAAAAAAGGCATCCGTTAGAAGCCACTATTCGCAAATGCGAGATAAGTTTGCAACCGAAGGAAAGCTTGCAAGAAAAATACCTAAAGAATATCGTCTTTATAATACTGATACTGGCGAAGTTCACGATTTAAGATTTTTTGGTAAATAAATTATTTTCCAACTGCAACATAAGCCTTTTTCACAGCTAAAAGATGAAGACCACAGCGTTTGAAAAATGTGTCTAACTGAGCAGGGTCTCCTCCTGTTACACTGTCGTCTGGAACAAACGAAACATTGCCCCTCTTATATAACAAAATAACCGGTATTCCATTCACCATGCGCTTTTGTTTCAAATATGAGTATAAATCTATACTCTCGTCAACATCAATATCAGCACATATAACATCAGGGGGCGACGATGCAAAGAACCCTTCAACAATATGAGCAATATTGCGACAAGGTCCGCACCACGTTGCACCTAATTTAACAATGACTAAACCAGGATTAACCTTTAACAATTTTAAAAATTCATCGCGATTAACAAATGCGTTAATAACTTGCTTTGAAACTGTTGCCATTTATATTTTATCAAGGTTATAAAATATAAATCTAAACTATATAAAATCTAAACTATATAAATCTAAACTATATAAATCTAAACTATATAAAATCTAAACTATATAAATCTAAACTATATAAATCTAAACTATTTATTTTTGTCAATTACGACTTCCTTTGCAATATTGCGAATTATTTTTTCTCGCTTCTTGTCATCGTCTTCTAAAGTTGATCCACCCATAGCTTCTAATAGTATATTCTGGTATTCTAAATGTTTCTTTGTTTCCGTATCCTCTGCCGCAGGATTTTCTTCTCTCCATTGAGGAATTTGTTTTATATTTTTGTGTTCAATTTCCTTTATGGCGCGTTTAATTTTAACGTTTTCTGTATTTTCTTTTTCCCATGAATCTTTGTCCTTTATGTAAAGAGTTTCTCTCTTTAAATCGCTGCAATGAATCGGTCTTTTAAATACGTCAAGTGCGTGAAGGTTGCGCATAAATATTTTACTCATTCCCTCAACATAACCCACACGCCCAATCATGTCTAAATCGCTCAACTGTAATTTAATTTGCTCTACAAAGTCTCCTAAATTTAGCGCATCTTTACATTGCTCGTTCAAGAACAATTGCAAATTGAATTGATTGTTATTAGTCGTGTTGTTAGTCGTGTTGTTAATTACCGTATTTTTCTCCTTGCACAACTCAATTATTTGTTTTTGCAGCTCCATATTTTGATTCAATAGTGACATTAAAAGTTCATTTGTGGGTGGCTGCATTTGGTTGGTGAAATCAGTGATTAAACATGAACCAATTTGGCAACTCTTCTTATGCTTCCATAGTCCGGAACGTTCTTTATAAACCTTACCACACTTGCAAACAAAATCATTTTGAACTTTTTCAGAAACAATTGTTTCCTGGGGTTGACTTTTGGTTGATTTCACATGTTTTGATGTTAATATGTGCCTGTCATATTGACTTTTTCTACACGTAAAATAGTCACAACTTTTGCAAATAAATTTGGCTTGAACTAAATGAACTTTTTGAGTTGACATTTGTTGATATATTGGAAACAGAAAAAGTTCCTAAATTATTTTCGTCTAAAATACTTAAAATTTATCGTAACAAATTTTGCGTTATTATTTTGGTAGTCAAGACCATAATGCTCACATGGGAGGAATTTTGACCCTTTTTTCATAAAACCTCGGCGCTTTTGAAAATTGGACATTTTTTTTGTCCATTTTTGGATTTTGGAAACACTTTTGACCCCTTGTTTTCTTCAATAATTCGCCCAGACTGAGAACAAGAAACCAAAATAATATATTCTAATATTTGCATTTATTGTAATAAGATACCAAAAATACAAACAACATATTGGCACCATAAGCGTAAAATTTGTTCCATCGACGTGCGCGATTTTACACGTTTAGCCAATTAAAATTTATTTTTCTATACTAGAATATATAATGGAAGGCGGTCTAATGATGTTGTTGCATTCTATAATAATTGGTGTTTTATTATACCTCTTTATGTTTTTTATACTTGGTCAAAAACAAATTGTTGCTGAAAACCGAAGTGTTTTATTGGCTGCATTTATATTGGTTTACATGATTTTATTTGGTCATGGATTGCCAACTTCAATAAACAAAAACTTATTCTAAGTGAATGTGTTTTGATTGTGCAATTGATTTAAATATATAATCAAATAATATATATGCTAATAAAATTTTTACTATTTGCATGTATGATTCAAACAAGCGTTCAATATATGTCAGGTTTTTTTAACCATTGGCATTGCGTTGGCATTAAAGAGAAAATTGATTTTTCAAAGCCTTATAAATTTAATATTGGCGAACTTCCTTTGGTTGCATGGAAAAACAGTAAAGACGAATTAGTTACAACATTGAACATTTGCAAACATATGGGATCTCAATTGGATAATGGAATTATTACTCCAAACGGTTGCTTGAAATGCCGGTATCATGGATTAGAGTTCTCTCGTGATGACCGTTTTGGCGAAACGGTTGAGCAAGATGGTAAGGTGTTTTGGTCTTATAAACCTAGTCAAAAAGTTCCTCACAAGGTTCCGTTCTTTCATAACAA
>Ga0209088_10000388_pt1 | contig 32402 bp, 32 predicted proteins | sample S_140625_EF_Meta_FD_187324 | JGI IMG/M metagenome (GOLD analysis project Ga0209088, IMG submission 187324) | Freshwater microbial communities from Lake Simoncouche, Canada to study carbon cycling - S_140625_EF_MetaG (SPAdes) (version 2) | ecosystem: Environmental > Aquatic > Freshwater > Lake ... | reverse complement strand
GGTTCAAGTGGTACATCAGGTACTAGCGGAACAAGTGGTTCATCAGGAACTAGTGGAAGCTCAGGAACATCAGGTTCTTCAGGAACATCAGGTTCAAGTGGTACTTCAGGTACTAGCGGAACAAGTGGTTCATCAGGAACTTCAGGTTCATCAGGTACAAGTGGTTCTTCAGGAACATCAGGTTCAAGTGGTACTTCAGGTACTAGCGGAACAAGCGGTTCTTCAGGAACTTCAGGTTCGTCAGGTACATCAGGTTCTTCAGGAACATCAGGTTCAAGTGGTACTTCAGGTACTAGCGGAACAAGTGGTTCTTCAGGAACATCAGGTTCGTCAGGTACAAGTGGTTCTTCAGGAACATCAGGTTCAAGTGGTACTTCAGGTACTAGCGGAACAAGCGGTTCATCAGGAACTTCAGGTTCTTCAGGTACAAGTGGTTCTTCAGGAACTAGTGGAAGCTCAGGAACATCAGGTTCTTCAGGAACATCAGGTTCAAGTGGTACATCAGGTTCTAGCGGAACAAGTGGTTCATCAGGTACAAGTGGTTCTTCAGGAACATCAGGTTCAAGCGGAACGTCTGGAACTTCGGGTACAAGTGGTACTTCAGGTTCTTCAGGTGTGTCAGGTGCCGCAGGAACAGCAGGAACATCAGGTTCATCAGGAACTAGCGGTACAAGTGGTTCATCAGGAACATCAGGTTCAAGTGGAATTAGTGGAACTTCAGGTTCATCAGGAACATCAGGTTCATCAGGAACATCAGGTTCATCAGGAACTAGTGGTACAAGTGGTTCATCAGGAACATCAGGTTCAAGTGGAATAAGTGGAACTTCAGGTTCTTCAGGAACATCAGGTTCATCAGGAACTAGTGGTACAAGTGGTTCATCAGGAACATCAGGTTCAAGTGGAATTAGTGGAACTTCAGGTTCTTCAGGAACATCAGGTTCATCAGGAACTAGTGGTACAAGTGGTTCATCAGGAACATCAGGTTCAAGTGGAATTAGTGGAACATCAGGTTCATCAGGAACATCAGGTTCATCAGGAACTAGTGGTACAAGTGGTTCATCAGGAACATCAGGTTCAAGTGGAATAAGTGGAACTTCAGGTTCATCAGGAACTTCAGGTTCATCAGGAACTAGTGGTACAAGTGGTTCATCAGGAACATCAGGTTCAAGTGGAATAAGTGGAACAAGTGGTTCATCAGGAACATCAGGTTCATCAGGTGTAAGTGGAACAAGTGGTTCTTCAGGTACATCAGGTTCATCAGGTGTAAGTGGAACAAGTGGTTCATCAGGAACAAGTGGTTCATCAGGTGTAAGTGGAACAAGTGGTTCTTCAGGTACATCAGGTTCATCAGGTGTAAGTGGAACAAGTGGTTCATCAGGAACAAGTGGTTCATCAGGTGTAAGTGGAACAAGTGGTTCATCTGGTACAAGTGGAACTAGAGGTACAAGTGGAACAAGTGGTTCATCAGGAACATCAGGTTCAAGTGGAACAAGTGGAACTTCAGTAGCGGTATCAGGAACAAACAATACTGTTGTTAAATTTACAAGTTCTTCAACAGTAGGTAATAGTCAGATTACAGATGACGGTACCACTGTTAGTATGACAGGAGCGTTAGGTGTGGGAAGTGTAACCGCACCAACAACCGCAGGTTTAATCAGAGCGGCTAACGATATTATTGCATACGCATCATCTGATGAAAGATTAAAAGAAAATAAAACTATATTATCTGAAGCTTTAAATAAAGTAAATCAATTGAATGGTTACGAATTTGATTGGATACCAATGTTTGGAATTCACGAAAATGAAGGACATGATATTGGTGTAATTGCTCAAGAAGTTGAAAAAATTATTCCTGAAATTGTGACAACTCGTGATAATGGATATATGGCGGTTAAATACGAAAAAATGGTACCATTGTTAATTGAAGCAATTAAAGAATTATCAAATAAAGTTACTGAATTGGAAAATCAACTAAAGAATAAATAAAATGAATTATTATAAATCTTCTACAGGTGGTGTTGACAAAGTATATGCTGCGGACAACACCACCGGTAAATTAACTATTATTTTAAATTATAATAGTTTAGGAATGTATAGTGTTTTAAACCAACAATTATCGTTAGATTCAAGTAGTAGAACTTCAGATTATGATATATATATTTCAAGTTTAGATGATGCTACACAATCAGAATTTACGGAATATGTTACTTTAACAAAAACATTTTTAAATACTTTATAAAATGGCAGTACCAACTTCAAATATAGGAATAAACGCAATATACACCGAAGCTAATGGTGGTGGACCCGGCAGTAGTTCAGACACTAAAGTAAGTGATTTATTTAAAAAATCGTACTTTGAAGGACCAACAGGTAGTTCAACAATTTCATATAATGCTTGGGGTGAATATGGTAGTACTTCTGGTGCAGATAGAATATATGGTCTTTCAGCTAAAAATACAAATAATTCTTTTGGTGATTTTAGTGGCTTAGTTTATTTTTATGATAACTCTACTTATAAGGTTGGTCTTAGAATAAGAAACAATTTACAGGCTCCACCTTTTCCACCTTTTCCACCAACACCTCCAAATTCTAACGATATTGTGGTAGAAATATGGCTTTATGATTCTACAGGAACTTATCCTTATATTGCTTCAGGTGGAATTAACGCAAATGCCACGCCTGGTGGATATGACCAAACCACAACTCAATCCACAACTTCAAATCCAATTATTGCTATAGGATATTGGCAAGTTAGAGTTACAACAAATCAATTTTTTCCTTCTGGTAGTAAAAACATTTCAATTGATTTAAATGGAACAAACTATGTTAATACTACCATAGCAGCTAATGGTGCTACCACATATTCATATTCCACCTATGGAACTGTAAATATTGGTTCTACAGGTCAAGGATATACAGGAGTTTATTTTGATATTTTAGTAACTTAAAATTAGTTATATTCAGAATAACTTTTTTCTTCAACAAACCCTGAAGAGTATTTCAAATTTATTTCTTTCTTAATTTTAGCACGAACATCATTGGTATAGTAAACCGCACGTGCCAATTTAATAAATTCATCATCAAATTCTTTTTGTTTTTCTTTATCCCTAATGTCATCTTCAATATCCCAAAGGTCTTTATTAACAGATAATAACTCCAAATATTCAGATGAGTCAGTAGATATACCCAAATCATTTCTAACTACCAATAAAAGATAATCATATTCTTTTACAATGTTATCCAATTTACTTGGGTCAGTAATGTTTTCTTTTTTAATTTGAAGAATTGTTAACTTATCAACAATCTCTCCGTGTGATACTTCTATATTCATATTTATATTATTTTCTATTGTCAATGAACAAATACACTTCTTTATAATATTCTATAAAATGTTCGTTATTTAAATCCCAAGTAATGTCTGCAAAATCAACAGACCTAAATTTAAAATTAGTAAAATTTTGTAATATATTATCTCTAAAATGTCTAAATTTTTCTTCATGTAATTTAGTTCTTAGATGCATTTCACAGGCAATTTTTGGTACAGTCTTTAGAAAGTCTATATTTTTTTCTGAAAATATATCATATTCACCACCTTCACAATCAAATTTTAAAAAATCAATATGTGTTAACCTATTTAATTTGATGAAGTCATTAAATGTTAAAGTATTTACTGATTCAATGTTCCCATCACATGATATTTCACAATATTTTTCACTTAAAATTGCTGCGTTTGTGAATGAAACTGGATGACCATATAAATTTCTTTTTAATGTGTCAAAAAAAACAGATAATGGCTCAACAACATAACAATGTTTTGGTTTTTTTTCCAAAATTTTATATGTAAACTCACCAACTGTGGCTCCAATGTCCACAACAATGTCACCTTCCTCAACCTCAAATATTTTTTCATAATCATTAACACCATTAAAAATTTCGTTAATAACTTGTTGTTTAAATATTTCTGAGGTTGGACCCCAATCAAAATTTTCTAAATTCATTTTTTTTTTAATTTTTTATATTATAACCAATCTTTTATTTGTTCCACAACATCATTAACTGATATGGATTTATGACATTCGAATTGTCTTTCGGTATCTTTATGTAACGGACACCAATACCAATCAGAAGAGTTAAATGTGTGGTCAATGTTTATTTTATTCCAACAACCATGACAGACAGATTTATCAGTAATTCTAATATAATCATCTAATGATAAATCAAACTCATTCCAATCTTCAGTAAAGTTGGAAATCATTACAACTTTTTTACCTAAAGCGTGTGCAATCCAAGACATTCCTGATGATAGACCAATATAAAATTCAGAATGATTAATGATGTTTGCTGCTTCTAAAATAGTTTTACCAACTTGTTTATTAGATTTGGAAGGTATGCCATTATAAAATGGGGGAACACCGTACATCTCATCTTTTTCTACAGTAACTGGTGTGTAACCACGTTTTCTCAATATTGATGACAATTCATTCCAATTGGTAGCATCACCTTGAGATTTAAGACCATTTGGGTGATTCCAATATTTTACCTGACAAGTTGAGTGTACACCAAGAGCAATATATTTGTTTTTAATTGGTCTTAATAGTTCAGGTATTGAAACTACAGGACGAATATATGGGGGGTTTTCAAAACCTAATTGTTCGGCATATCCACTTTGAATACTTTTATTGAAAACATAATCTATTGATATTTTTTCATCGTATTCCACAATATTATTTCTACTAATAAATTGTATGTTTTCATATACCTCATTTAATAAAAATATAAAAGGTTTGTTAATATTAAAAATAACATTAACATTATGTCTCTTTTGATATTCAGAAACATATGGCGTTGATGCAATCGTATCTCCTATTGAATTTGACAATAAATGTATAAGTACGGTTTTCATTTATTTAATTATTAACAATTTCGTTTTTAACACACAAATACCATCCATATGGAAAATATGTTGAAATAACAGTATAACCATGTTTTTGTAATAACTGAATGGCTTTTTCTGTAGGTTCTTTATACTCGGCATTCATCCAATTGTGAAAACTAATAACAATTTGGTTTATTTTAGAAAAATCTGATTCATCTAAACTATCTAAAAATGAATATTCAGAACCTTCAATATTAATTTTTAATATTGATACCTCATCAACATTGAATTTTTCACAAAAAGTTTTCCAACTAATCATGTCAAATTGTTCACCATTATCTGTATTATAATTTACAATACCGGCTATTTCATGGTTGTTTGGTTTGTCCATAGTTATTTTACAATCTAATGGACCCAAAACACCATTAAATAATTCCGCACCTTCTGGCGTGGAAGATTCAAATGGGTCAACACCAATAACTCGTTTAACACCTAACCAATATTTAGACCAATTCCAATATAGACAACCTAAGTCTACTATACATCCATTATCACGTAAGGAATTCCAATCAAACGTTGACCATGCCTCACCTTCTATTGTTTCTGCTAATTTAATCATTATAATAAATTTTTAATTTGGTTAATTACCATATTTGGGGTAATTGATTTATGACATTCAAATTGTCTTTCAGTCCCTTTGTGTTCAGGACACCAATACCAATCACCTTTATCAAACTTAAAGTTGGGATTATTCCAACATCCGTTACATACCGATGGGTTGGTAATTCTTGTTGTGTTATCAGTAAATTCGTGACCGTCTTTAGAAAAGTTAGAAATCATAACAACATGTTTATTAACCGCCCAAGCCAACCAACTTAAACCTGAACCTAAACCAATGTAAAATTCTGAGTGGTAAATTTGTCTCATTCTTTCTTGTAATGGTTTATTACCAGTCCAATCCAATACATTATCAATACCTGAAAATGATTCTTTTTGAATAACTGCGACTTTATAACCCATATTGTTAAGATAATTAATTAAAGTTTGCCATCCATTAGGGTGCGACCATTCTTTACAACCAGCGGTTGTACTCATACCAATTGTTACATATTTTTCTTCAATAGGTCTTGGACCTGGTGTGAATGATAATTTAGGTCTAATTTCTGTAAAATCTAAACCTAAAATATTTGTTGCTGCTTTTTGTAATGGTATTGTATTTGGTTCTTCAGGTTCTTTATCTTTGTCGTAAAACCACCCAAGTCTATATAAGGCTTTAATGTTTGGTACTACAACACCTCTACCAACAAATTCAATTTCAGGATATTGGTCTTCAAACATTGAATTCATAAAACTTGATACAATAACATGACAATTATGTTTTTTTCTAAACTCTTCACAATATGGAATCCAAGCTAAAGTATCACCCAATGAACTTGATTCAAAAACAATAAACACTCTACTGTTTTCTAAATTAAATTCGTGTTCAAATGATAAACCATCAACAAATAATTTTGTTTTCCACTTAGTGTAATATTTTTTATTTAATTTTGAATGCATACCTGAGGTTAACTCTGTATTATAAATTAATTTTTCTTTTTCATCGTAAACTTCAACTTTGAACGGGTTGGTTATATTTGTGGATAACTCAATAAAATACCCATCAACACTATTGCTGTTAAGTGTGACATTTAATTTAACTTCTTCTTTATTAATATATTCATCACCAAATGATTGAATCATTAATTTTTTATATTCATTACTGGTTGGCGATGATAATTCATATTGTTTGTCACCAATTAAAACTAAATTTTGATTATAATTCATACTTATTATACTTTTTTATTTAAGATAAAGACCACCTTTAGTATTCATGTTCATTCTTATCATTTCCCAAAGAATATGTGAATACACATGACCCTCGGGTCCAATTTCACCCGCAACTGCAACACCTGGTTGACAATGCCAATGTATATTATACATGTAGTGATTTTTAGGTTCATTAAACATTCTTTTACTACCCTCAATTTCATTAGCCCAAGGATTTTCTCCATCAATCAAATACCTTAAAAGATATTCTTTTTTCCAAATAGTTGCTCCATGAGACAGAAAAAAATTATCTTCTCTTTCGGTCATTTTTAACAACCTAATATCATCAATAACAAAATCAATAGGTTCAAGGTAATACTTTTCCCAATAAAATAATTTAGAATGTAGTCTTACCGAATCTGCGTCACTTTCTTTCATAAAAGATAAAATTTTCTCAATAGTGGATGAATTAATACCTCGCCTTAACCACATATCTTCTTGAATATATAAAACGTATTTAGAATCTATCTTATTAAGTGCATCTATCATTCTTGTCGAGAATCCATCAGAATTTTCTGATTTAATATGCTGGATTGATATAATATTTGGATTTGGTTTATAGTTTGAATCAAAGTGGTATGTTAAATTATGTGGATTTTTTTCTTCACTGGCAAAATAAACAGGATATTTGAAATCCCAATATAAATCTAATGTACAAAATATTCCTGACCAAAACCACTCATAGTTATCACAAGTTTGTATTAATAATGATAGTTCATTAGTCTTTATTGCTAATGTATTCCATCCGTTTAATTCTTGAACTTTATAACCTTTAGATTCTAAAAAATTTTTAGTGTTTAATTTAACATCATCTGTCATGTTTAAAGATTCATATAAAATGACTTCAGGTAAATTAATTTTTGTTTCATCTAATGAAAGAATTAAATCCGAATCAATACCCTCAACATCTAAATGTAACCACTTACAATTTTTTTCTAACCCATTATTTATAATCAAATCATTTAATGATATTGAACTCATTTTAACGGTGTTTATTATTGAACCATATTTGTCACTGTGGTCTTTTGATATTGAATTTGTAAAACCGCTTTCACTTTCATAAAAATCATATTCATTACCGTCAACAGTTACTAATGTTTTTATTGTTTTAACATTTTTATATCCATTATAATTATTAACCAATTCATCAAATTGTTTTTCTGATGCTTCTACCAATATCCCATTAACTAATCCTTCTCTAATTGGTATTACCCATTCGCCAGTTTCACCATTATGAGTACCAATAACAATACCATTTGCGTTTTTATTTTGCAAACACCAACTATAAAATGCTTTATGTAGTTCATCACCATGTTGAATAGTGTCCCAAGACCATTTTGAAACCATAATACCTGATGAATCAACAACTTCAAAATTGTGATTAACTGGTTCATTATAAGAAGCCCAATGGTTTAATTCCAATTCACAACTCCAAACAACTTTATTACTAACTTGACTTATAACTTTTAAAGTTAATGGTAATTTATATGGGAATTTAACACCCAAAATAGGTTCGTTCACATTAACGGTCATTCTACCAAGTGGATTCTCAACAGTAGGTTTAATATATTCAAATTCAATCATTTTGTTTGTTTTTTAAAATGTTTATTAATAATTCTGCTCTATAATCTTTTTTTAATTCTAATTCTTCAATACTTTCAACAGATATAAGTGAATTTTCTTTTAATCTATACACATAACTAGAAAAATTTTGATAAAGTATTTTTCCTCTCAGTGAAAGTTCAAAATTCATTGGCCAATCACTATACGGAAATTCATTAAAATAATCTTGATATAGGTCAATATAATTCCTAAAAAATCTTGAAGATGAAAAAACATAATTACGATAAAAAAAAGTTTCAGGTTCTAATGTACCATATTCGTAATCATATTTGTCAAATAACAATTTTGATTCATAAAGAAAATAAGTTGGTACTATTAAAAAATTATCACCTTTAGGTTCTGGATGATGTGTAATCCCATCAAATCCTAATTGACCTGTATAACACATTGAATACTCCAAGTTATTTTCCATGGCATCGTATTGTTTTTGTAGTTTATATGGGTCAATCCAATAATCATCGGCATCTAAGTAAGCTATGTATTTACCATCACACTTACTTAATAAAAATTTAGTGTTTTTTTTTTCACCTATGTTTTTTTCTTGGTTGAAAACTTTTAAATATATATTGTTAGTATTGTATCTAGATGCAATCCTTTCCGCAATTCCTAAACTTTCATCAGTTGAATTATCATTTGATAATATAATCTCTACCTCACAGTTAACTCTTTGTGTAAAAATTGACATTAAACACAAATCCAAATAATTGGAATAATTATAGCAAGGGACTATAACATTGATTTTATCCATTTTTTTCAAAAATACTAATGGTGTCTGATATAATATTGTTGTTCCTGTCAATTAAATTGTTAATTTTAATTTCTTTTTGTTCAACAATTTTCATGTTATGTTTTTTAATTAATTCTTCAAAAAAAAATGGTGTCATATTTGACCTACCAGCATTATTTTCAAACGAGTTTTCTGAACCACCCCAAAGGTTTGAATGATGTATAATACCTTTACCACCTGGTGTTAGTACTCTATAAATCTCTTTTAAATAATCATCAATCACATTTAGGTGCATGTGAACAAAAGAATCAAATGAATATACTAAATCTTGTGAATTATTTTTAATAAATGGAAATGATTTACCATCACCAACAAAATATGCTAAAACATGATGACCTAATTTTTCTTTTGTTTTTTGAATACACAAAGGATTTAAATCCACAACAATAAGTTCTTTCGCTAAAATTGATAGAAATTGTGTAATTCTACCATATCCTGGGGCAATCTCTAAAATTTTTTTATTTCTAAATTCTTTTAAATCTTCAAAAAGATGTTTATTCCAAAGATTTTCTGTTGTACCAAAAATTGATGACCATTCGTGACCACCATTTATCCAATTTTCTTCTTGTCCCCAAAATTTCTGTTCTTCTATATTATAAAACTTTTCCATATTTAATATTTGTTAATTGTATCAATAATATGATTTATTTCGTCAATTGTCAAAAATGGGTGAATTGGTATTGAAACAATTCTATTACAAGTTTTATCAGTGTTTGAACTTGAAAAGACAATATCTTCAGTGTCAAAAATGGATGTTTGATGTATTGGAATTGGATAGTGAATAATTGTGGTAATACTATTATCAGACATATGTTTTTCAAATGACTTACGGTCATCAACCTCAACGCAAAAAATATGATATGAATGTGTTGTACAATCTTCAGATACTTTTGGTAAAACAACTTTTGGGTTGTTAATTTCGTTATGATAACGTTCTGTAATTTTATTTTTAATATCAGTCCACTCTTTAAGGTGTTTTAATTTCTCAGATAATACAATTGCTTGCATCGAATCTAATCTATTATTATAACCAATCTCATCATAATGATATTTTACTTTTGAACCATAATTTCTAATTGACTTTAATCTATTATAAAAATCTTCATTGTTAGTTGTAATAATACCAGCGTCACCACAAGCTCCGAGGTTTTTTCCTGGATATAATGAATAAACCGCCAAATCACCATACGAACCCAAATAGTTATTTTTATATTTTGTTTCATGTGATTGAGAACAATCTTCAATGACGTGAAAATTATATTCTTTTGATAATCTCATAATGGTATCCATATCACATGAGTGACCATATAAGTGAACAGGTATTACAACAACTTTATTAAAATTACCTCTACGATTTTTTAAAAATAATTCTAAATGATTTGTATCAATCGTGAAATGTTCGTCATGGTCAATAAGAGCTACAAAAGGTTCTGTGAGTGGTAAATGTTTAACTGCCAAGTAATCAGCAACAAATGTATTTGTTGGTATAATAACTAAATCAGTATTGGTTAAATCAAACATTTGAAGAGCCAGTTTTAAACCATCGGTACCATTTGACACACCAACAGCGTATTTTGAATTATAATGTTTGGCAAATTCGGATTCAAATTCTGAAACCGCAGGCCCATTAATATAAGAACCTTGATAACCAAGTTTATCTATTTTTTCTAAAACAACTTCTCTAATTGTTTCCCATTGTTTTCCTAAATCGTTAAATTGCATGTTCTAAGTTTTTTGTTATTTTAAGTGTTATTTCTTTATTTGAATCAAAATTATCATTACTAAAAAAATGTCTCATACCAATATGAATTGGTGACGGAGAATCTGAAAAATCTTCAACACCATTGTTGGTAATAATTACTTTTTTTACATCATCAAATACAATAACTTCATCGTCTTCGGTAATGAATAATGATACCCTGTTTTTTGTTTTATGTTGCCAAGATGAATTAATTATAACTTGTAATCCACTTTTATAATACCAACTAATGTTAGAGCCAAATTCTTCATTTGATTTAATTGAAAATTCATTCCAAGTAAAGTCAAAATTTGCTCTACCAAATACATGGTATAGTATTGATAAATCATGTGATGATAAGTCGTGAATTGAACTTGTATCAAATCTTTTTGGACCATCATTGGTTCTGTTAAGAATGACTTGTTTGATTTTTTTCTTAGATACAATTTTTCTGATTTTATCAACACATGGATTGAACGTATAAACCCAATCAACAAATAACATATTGTTATTTTGTTCCATTAATGAATATATTTCAGTAGATTCTTTATATGTGTTAACCAAAGGTTTTTCACACCAAATTCTTTTGTTCTTAAATTTTGATAATTTTAATAATATTTCGTGGTGCGTTGTAAACGGTGTTACGACAAAATAATGTGAATAACTATCATCCAATAGATTGAAGTTGTCTAAAACAACATCAACAATTGTGATATCATTATACCCTAATGATAATAGATTTTTATGGAGTATTTTACCCCAATACCCATAACCAATTAAACAAATTTTATGACTTGATTTTTGCAGGATTTCCATAAACAGTAGAGTTAGAAGGTATATTTTTAGTAACAACTGAACCAGCACCAATAATAACATTATTACCAATTTCAACCGGTAATATTGTGACGTTAGAACCAATTCTACAATTGTTACCTACTTTAGTCTTTTTTAAAGTCCAATTCTTTATCGTGTCCGAATCAAATAAATCGTTAGTAAAAACAACACCATGTGCTACAAATGTATTCTCACCAATTTCAACACCTGATGGTATAAAAGAATGGGAACTTATTGTGGTATTATTACCTATTTTAACATCCGATTGAATTTCAACAAACGGACCAATTTTTACGTTATCACCTAGTTCACAACCGTATAGGTTGGAGGGGTTTATTATGGTGACATTTTCCCCCATTTTTATATTTTTAATCGAGCTCATATTTAAGTTTCCCAACCATCTTTTTCTTGATAATCCAATACTGAATAACCTTCAACTTGATATGCCAAATTTTTATTTGAGGTAAACTGAACCGCTTTGTTACTATAAGTCCAAGCCATCCACAAATCAAAAGAGTGCCAACCTCTGGTTTTCAAATCATTTATAAGTCTATCACTAAAAGACCTAAAAATCAATATTACATCCCCAACCATAAAGTGAGGAACTTTTACCCAATTACCCATACTAATACTATCATTCCACCATTCGCCACCACTTAAGTACACTGGTTCATTAAGATTTATCATATCAGCATTATGTGCGATACCTAATTCGTAAGCTTCCATAACTTTATCGTAGAATTCATCAGGTGATAAATCGGTAACTACATCACCGCCAATTAATATCATTAAATCCATATCATCATCAAACTCTTCTATGATGGCATCTTTATTAGATTTATAACACCCATAATGACCATAAGATAATACTGGGGGTTCATGAATCAATTCTTTTGACGGGTTAATTATATCAGGGTCCAAACAATTATCTGCAGGTAATTCTTCACGATTTAAAACATTAAATCTTGGAACATAATTGGTAAATTTATGTTTGATATTTGCCCAACAATTTCTAGATTGTAATTGTTTATTAACGGTGGATTCCCAACTATCAAGTGGAATATCCTTAGGTTCATTTGGGTCTAACAATATGTGAACTAATTTTATGTTTAATTCTTTTTTTTCTATGGGTTCTATTCTCATTATTGATAATAAACTTTCAGAATCTTTTTTTAGGTCACCAGTTAAAAAATGTATGTTTTCAACACCGTCATATTTTCCCATATACGTTGAAAGGTCAAATATCATTGTAGGTTTACTGTATTCTAATGATTCTTTAATTGATAATGGATTTAGTTCCATGATAGAACTAAAGAAGTGCACATCACATGCTTGAATGAAAGTATCAACATCATTTCTTTCATCCCACACAACACAATTATCAGGTTTATTTTGCATTATTGGAGACCAATAACTCTCAAAATTAACTGCTCTATTACCTACAAAGTGAAACATTATTTTATAATCTTTCAATAATCTGGCAACCTCAAATAAGTAACCCTGATTTTTACCTGAAGTGAAAAGTCCAATATTTAAAACGTGTTTATACTGACTATCTAAAAGTAATTCTTTTTGACTTTCTTCTTTGTTTGGTTTTTTAATATCTATTGGGTATTCAATTAAATCAATTGGAACCCCAATATCTTTGAAAGTATTAACTGAAAATGGAGAAACAAAAATAAATTTATCTGGCATATATTTTTTCCATTCGACTCTTGAATGTGAACTGTGAGTTGTCTCAAAAATTTTATATGTTCTATCTTTAGAATATAACCTTTTGGTTATGTGATTTTCCATAAAAGTTTCAGGAAACTCTTCCATGAAAATGTAATCTGGTTTATAATCATCTATTGTATTAAATAAATCATATTCTTTATTTTCAGATAAAGATATAAATTTATCACCAATCATTTCAATTACACGGTTTCTTTGAACAACATAAGACCATGCTAGCATTTCATACTCTACAACAACAACGTTATAGAAATTTTTTAATAGTTCTACTTTTTTAGCCACCACTTGAGGACAACCGCCTGTTGACATGTGGGGTGTTATAATCATTAATGTTTTCATCATATTAATTTATATACGTCTTTTATTATTTCTTCATTTTGAATTATTAAATGAGTATCTTTTACCCACACATCATTATTTTTTTCTATAAAAATAAAAAAGTTAATATTATCCTGTAAATTCATCGTAAAAATATTTTCTTTATTTGGTCTAAATAAAGATACGATGGTTAATTTATAAAATCCATTATAGTCATCATTAAGATTGAAATAAATAATATCACCAGTATCGTTTTTTTCAAATGAAAGTATATTAATTTTACTATCTGAACTTTCTTTACTCAAAAGAATATCAAATATCTGTTGATATTCTTCATATTTTAAATTTGAAAAATTCTTTTCAGAAAAATCAGTTGTGTGGTATCTTTTTGTGTGTATATATGAAACAAAATTTTTAGTTCTTTCTAAATTATTTTGCACATCACTTATGGGTAAATAAGGGGGTGCGTTAAAACATAACTTTGATGACATATATTTTGAAAAGTTATATTTTGAATATAAGTAATTAAATACGGTTTCATCTCCCATTGGAAGATATTTTTTATAATCAGAAATAACATTCGGGTCAAAACATATATTGATTACTTCATCTATAAAATTCACACAAGATTTGTTATATAGAATAGAATAAGTTGTCACATAATCTATTATGTGGTATTCAGTGTTATATAGTTCTATTAATGGGTAATAACCTGAAGCTTTAATATTATAAGTACCATTTTTAGTAAAAATAGGTTCATCAGTACCATGTCCTGTTGAGTATTGATAAAAATATTTTGTAGATACGGGAAAATTATATTCACCAATACTATTAACTATATTGGTGAAAAAAACATCTGAATTTTTAGTTAATAAACCATCACAATCTATAAATAAAAAATCATCATAATCTTCATTTAATGACTCTTTTAAAATTAATGGTTTTAATAATGTTGTGTACTTGTGTTTTTCATATTGATTTTTAATGATATTATTTAAATTGAAGTTTTCAAACTCCCACAAATTTTTATCATAATATTCTTTAAAAATTACTCTTTCTGATTTAATATCGGATAAAGTAAAATTGATGGTATACACAATCAAATCAAAATTACAGAATAATTTGTGAGATTTGATTAACTGCTCCAAATATTCTTTATAATCTTCATTTACTACAGTAACAAAACATTTTTTTTTCATTTTTTCCAAAAATTTAATGTTCTTAAATTACCATCACCATGATATAAAGTAAAACCTTGAAAACCTAATCGGTCCATACGAGTACAAAAATTATTTTGAAACTCATCAAACTCTTCATATGTTTTATGAAATTCACAAGATACACATCTTAATGAGGATAAGTTATCATCGGTAATTTCATTTAACACATCAACCTCAGCACCCTCAATATCAATCTTCATAAAATCAATTTTACCAATCATATTATTAAACAATTCATTGATGTTGATGGTATACACTAATTCACTATGAATAACTTCTCTACCATTTAAAATGGTGTTTGATTTATCAGACGTTCCTCCACCAATGTGGTGAAAGTTTGTGTGAATCATAAATTTATTAAATTCATTTTTATTACCGACAGCCATTTTGTACACATCGGTTTTGGGTCCTTTGTTTTTAATAAGACAATTAAAAGTGGGGGTTAAAGGTTCTATTGATATTACCTTTGACGCACCTCTTAATTCGGCCCTATGTGCGAACAATCCGATATTTGCTCCTAAGTCTAACACTACATCACCAGGTTGAATTTGACAACCATATCTTTCATAGTCACACCCTTTCGAATCGTATAGTTCCATTCCAAACATTTCAAAATACATAAAATTATTTCCGTCATGTTCACCTGAGTGATAAGAATCTGTACTAAATGTTTTATGTTCTTGTTCTAAATCACGTAGAACTTCGGTTCCGTTTTGGGACAATGTCCAAAATTTTTTATTTTCCATTAATTAAATATTTTTAGGGGTAGTAAAATAAAGCATAGTTTGATGACCACCATTATACACCCAATAAAATGAATGTTTAATTTTTCCTGGTAAAGAAAAATGTTCATTTTTATTATCGTCATGTGTCTCAATTGCAATTCTATCAATTTTAGATAATGTCTCCTCAGAAAGAGAGTTAAATAAATCATATTCACCACCCTCAATATCACATTTTAAAAAGTCAATTCTATCTAATTGATATAAATCAAATACATCATCCAAAGTCATCCTTAATGGGTTACCTTTTACGGACCACAACCAAGATTGTTCTGATTCTGGTGATAAAATGTTTGCATTTAACGTTAAGACATTTTGTAAATCCTTACAGTTTTCAACAAGACAAGAATAAGCTTCAGGAGAACCATCAATTGAAATTACCTTAGAGGCTAATTCAGAGGATTTAACTGAAAAAAAACCAACGTTAGACCCTAAATCAACAACAACATCATTTGGTTTAATTAAACAATCAAACATTTCGTATATACAACCGGTTTGTGAAAATTCCCAATTGTAAATTTCGTTGTATATAAAATCATATCCCCAATACGATGTTAAATCTTTATTTGTCTCAAAACTTTGAATTGAAAATGTGTTTGATTTATCATCGTAAAGTTTCCAAATTTTATTATTTTGCATATTTTTTTTATTTAAATTTTTTCATTTATATCAACACCATAGTAAAAACTTTTCAACGTGTTTAACTGTGTTTCTAAATTAGGAATTTCAATGTCACCTGATAAACACCTATCACATTTTGAGTCACTCTTTGGTTCAATAATTATTTTTCGTGAAAAAACATTATTTAATGTTTCTAATAATTCTTTTTTTGAAATACATTTAGAATGTAATATCAGTTCTTTATTGTATTTTTCCCAATCAATCATTAAATTATATGAATATTCTGACCAAGTTAGGGTTGTTGCACCGTTCCAAAAATGTTCCGTATAACCAAATACACTTTGATTATCTTGATTGGAAAAGAACCATTCCATTAAACTGGCTTTAGTTTCTAATTCAGGACCTATAATACATGTTTTTATTGATTTTGTTTTCTCTGATGTGTTTAGTACAAAATCTCTTGCAATTTTTTTAGAAAAACCGTAAGGATTTTTATCGTTGTCACCATCGGTACCTGGATGAATAATTTTACATGTTGAATAAAAATCCAAAAAAATAGGTAAATCCCAATTTATGTCAAAAACATTTGTTCTTTGTGGTATTGCACCAATACAATTGATAATATAATCACCATTATACTCTTTAATGTAATTTTTAAATTCTTCAGATGGCCATCTTAAGTTAGTGGTATCAACATTAACTCCTTTATACTTCAAATATTTAAGGACCATATGACCTAACATACCTGTATGACCTAAAATTAATACGTTCATTTTATTTAATTTGTTTTATATATAAAAATTTTTGTTTATTAAATATTGGTGTAATTCATCCTTAGACATTAATACTTTATCACTGGTAAAAACATCAACACCTGTGTCATAGATATTTTTATAATGCATGTAATATAAATTTTTGTCTTTATCAAAAAACGTCCTATTTTTTTCTTCATCAGAAATCATCATTTCGTGTAATTTTTCAGAAACTCTTGGTTTACCAATAACATATTTTAAACCAAATTCTTCTTTATAAATTTCAAATAAATCTTTTATTGAAAAAGATTTTAAATTTGGTATTAGATTAAATCCACTAACTTTAAGAGAATCTTCAATTAAATTAATGGCGTCATCAATTTCAATAAGGAACCTTGTCATTTTTTCCGAATATAAAGTTAACGTTCTATCATGTTTTAAGGTGTCTAATATTAACGGTATGATACTACCTGTTGAATTCATAACATTACCATATATTGCGGTTGATAATCTTGTATTAGAGTTTTCTGAATTAACAATAAACAATTCTCCAGCAACATATTTCATTGAACCATATAATGTTGTTGCGGCTCTTGATTTATCCGATGAAATAAAACACGCTGATTCCATTTTATTTTCTTCAGCAACTCTTCGGCTATTAATACCACCTTTAATTAAAATGTCGACACCTTCTTCATAGTTTTCATCTACCGCCGATATTTGTTTCATAGAAGCGGCAAATATACCAGTATCGTAATCTTTGGATGCTCTTTTTAATAAATCGTAATTTCTGATATCTCCAAGAATACACTTTAATTTTGGAAATTCTTTTTTCAAAAAATAATGTTTTGCTTCATCCCTTGAATAAATTGCAATTTCATTATTGTCGTAATATTTTTTTACTATGTTTTTACCGAGAAAACCTGCTCCACCTGTAATAAAAATTTTTTTATTTTCCATTATATTAATTTTTAATTATAAAATGACGTATATACATCCACCAACTGTAAGTAATATGTTTATTTAATACTTCTTTGTAATATTCTAACTGATTCATTAATTCGTTATCTTTTTCTGAATTATCATTGTGATTTTTTTGGTTTTGATAATATAAAAGTATTTTACTATTTGATATTTCATTCATAACAGTGTCTAATTCTTCATTGTCAAAAGAATTTAAACAAACAATGTTTATTTTAGAATTTTTATCATTGAATGATAAATTTGAATCAGAATATAAAAGTTTAAGTTTTTCTTTTTGAGTATTGGATAATGGTTTAGACCACAATGAAACATTTTTATTTTTTAATTCACCCACAGTATATGAGCCCAAAGCACAAGATTCAATGTATACATCATTGAACAAAGTGTCAACACCACCATCAGATAATTTTAATTTGTTTAAGGACATATCAAAATTATCATTAAAACTTGGACTTACATTTATACTGTGAGATTCAGAATTATCTCTTAAAGACCAAATATATAGTGGTCTTGGAACATGCAAATATTTTCCGTAAGAATTTGACCATAATACATGATAACTGTCTTCACCACCAGCTAAATTATTTTTTATTTCAAATGAAGGTATTTTTTTGTGGTTAAAACCTCGTAGTGCTCCAAAACAATTGTAACTAGTATTATTTAAATAATCACAAGAAGGGTGATACCTATCAATTTTCTTTGAAAGTATTTCATCATTTAAAACATATGATAATGAATGTAAATTATTTGTATCTTGTACTATTTTGTGAAAATCTGAAGATATTAACGACACATCATCTTTATCTTTTAAAACTCCGTTATATACATTCAAACATTCAGGGTCAACTAAGTCATCAGAATCAATCAATATAATCCATTCAAAACTATCATCAAAAAATAAGTTAGGTTTCCAAAACATTTCTTTTTTACTGGATTGTTCATAATACTTAATTTTATTTTTTATACTACTACTATTAATCCTATCTAATAACATTTTTTTTGTGTCATCTGATGAATAATCGTCAGTTACATGCCACTCAAAATTCTCGTAATTTATTCTTTCAATATTTTCAAATGATTGCTCAATAAATTTTTCAGAATTATAAAAAGATGTGTAAATACCAAATTTTATTTCTTTTTTTGTATCACTATCACTTATAATTTCTTTTATTTTATTTATCACATCATTAAGTTGTGGATGACACTCAAAAGTTGGTTTATTTTCTAAACATCCAAGAAGTGGTGGAACTGAATTTATATCACCCCATTCTTTAACATTATAAAATAAATTTGTGTTACAAAATAATTTACAACTACCACCTAAAAAATGGTATTTATATGTCCAATCACCATTTCTATACCATCTTTTAAATGATGGATTAATGGCACTACCTAATTGTATAATGTGGGCATCTGTACAACTAGCCAAATGTAATGGGCCTGTATCCATTGTAACAATACACTCGGCATCTTTCATAACCCAATACATGTCACCAACACTACCTTTATTTGTTAAATCTAAACCATAGAAATCGTCAAACATTGGACATTCTTTTGTTAAAGGTTCATCACCCAAAGAAACGTGAATCGGTTCTTTATATCCTGCACCAACTAATACTGTAAAAATATTTTGTTCTTTTAACCATTTAATTAAACCTTTCCAATTTTGATAATCCCAAGTTCTATTAGGCCAATTTGTGGTTACATGTAAAACAACATATTTTTCAGGTAAATGTATATCCAAAGATAATGGGTTTGGTGTAAAGTCATATTCCAAATCTTCATTTGGAAGTTGAAAACCTAAATCCATAGAATGTATTTGACGAACATCAATGTGTGAAAATTTCTTTTCAATACCATTATTATCTTTTCTACCGGCATGTGTGAAACTTTCATATTTAATTATGTCTGATAGATTTAACGAATTAAATTCATCAAAAGACATAACGGAGTTTGCATAAAGGTTATTATCAAAAACATATTTGTTATATGTTACGACATTGATTTTTTGTCTGTGTGATTTTGATAAATAACGTAATGTTGGGGTTGAAGCCAAGGTATCACCAAAACTTTGGCTATTAATAAGATAATATATGTTTGACATAATGTGTTAAATAACTTTACTCGAAAAAATAAGAAAGTAATTAAATAAAGTAAAATGGTATTTATAGTTTTATGCCAAACGCTATAAAATATAACACAAGTGTTGAAACACTAGCATTAAAAAAAGGAAACTTTTATATTGGAACAGGTGATGTTGGAAAAGGACCGACTAGTTCCACAGGATATTACAATGGAATTACACCACCATCAGGAGGTTATACAATATATCTTAATAAAGCATCAGGTGGACCATCAATATATGCGGCATCATCTGCTCAACTAATTTCACTTACAAATACAATTGCAGGTACTTCATATACATCAGTTGCTGATAGTCTAAATTGGTATACATATCAATCCGATAAAATGGTGTTAAATATGGATTACCCATCTATAGTAACAAATGGTTTAGTTTTATTTTTGGACGCTGGTTTTACTACTTCATATCCAACAATGGGTTCAACATGTTATGATTTAACATCGTCACCCGCAGATTTTAGTTTACAAAATGGTTTGACAGTTGTTAATGACTATTTTAGTTTTGATGGTACTGACGATTCTTTATATTATAATTCAGTTCCAAGTAAATTACAATTTACATCTGCTTCACAATTTACATATATTTTTGGTGCTAGACCAGTTGTTGCTAGCGGAGGACCATTTTTAAGAGCTGGTGGAAACGCATATAGTTTTTTTCCTAATGAAGGTTCTATAACGTTTCATAGTCTTGGACCAACTTATGGGTATGGAAATAATGCAACTGTTGGTTTATCAAATATGACTATGGGTAGTAATCATTTTGTTGCTTGTAGAGTAAATAATTTAGTTTTTGATGCTTTTGTTGATGGTAGTTTTAGTTCAACTGCTAATATACCTGAACAATCCATAGGTGGTGGATGGTTAAGTTTTTTTAACACAGTTGATAATGGTGGTCAAAAATTAGCGGGAAGATTATATTTCGCATACGCATATAATAGGGTTTTAAGTAATACTGAAATTACTTCAATATACAACTCACAAAAAACAAGATTAGGACTATAATGCCAAACGCAATAAAATATAACGTAAGTGCTGAAACACTAGCACTGAAGAAAGGAAACTTTTGGATTGGTACGGGTGATGTTGGAAAAGGACCAACATCAAGTACAGGATATTACAATGGAATAACTCCACCATCGGGAGGATATACAATATATCTTAATAAAGCATCAGGTGGACCATCAATATATACTGTGACCACAGAGGCTCAGTTAACGGGATTAACATCAACAATTGCGGGTCAAACTTTAACAACATCAGGAGCATGTTTGAATTGGTTTGCAACACAAACTGATAAGATGATTTTTAATATTGATTATCCTGCGATTGTAACGAGTGGGTTAACATTAAATTTGGATGCTGGATTTACACCTTCTTATCCGACAACAGGTACCACTTGGTATGATGTAAGTTCAGGTGGAAATAATGGAACATTAACAAATGGTCCAACATATAATTCTGCAAATGGTGGTTCAATTGTGTTTGATGGGACAAATGATTATGTTCAGTGGTCGACTGATAGTTATGTGACACCATCTCTTGTATCGTGGTGGAATTTAACATCAAGGTCATTTGAAATGTGGGTTAATTTCTCTAATTTAACATTTGGATATTTATTTGGAGTTGCATCAACTAGTGATTTTGAAACTCAATCTGGTTATGTTATAGCAACTTCTAAATTTGGAATACAACTTGGTGGGGGTAATACAACTGCAGGTAGTACTTTATCAACAAACACTTGGTATCAAATGGTTTGGGTTCGAAACAGTTCAAGCTCAAACACACTATTCATCAATGGTACTCAAATAGGTACGATTTCTCAAGCAATAAATGATATTCAATTAGGTTATGATTGGCAGATTAACATGATGAGGGGTGGCGACTTTGGAAATTATAAACAAGGTTCAGTACCCATCTTTAGGTTATACAACCGAGCTCTATCAACAACTGAGGTATTACAAAATTATTATGCAATGTTAAACAGTCGAATGATTGTAACTAATAGTTTAGTTCTCAACTTACAAGCTGGCAATTTAAATTCATATTCTGGTGGTGGTACAGTATGGAAAGATGTTAGTGGATATGGTAATGATTTTACATTAGCAAATAATCCAACATTTAATACTGGTAATGGAGGGTATCTTCAATTTGATGGTACTGATGATTATGCTTATTTAGCGGTTAATAGTAGTATTAGAGTTGGAACATCATGTTCTTTAGAAATGGTTATAAAAAGTGATTACTCAATGAGAATGGGTACTGGTGGTGGTTATTGGTCATATGGATTTGAAGGCGCTGGATTTTCTCATACATGTGGTGGAAATGGAAACATTAGTCCATACTTTATTAGTGCTGGATTTCATCATTATGTTTTTACTTGGAATCAAGCACAAAATAATCATAGTATGTATAGAGACGGTGTCTTAGTTTATTCGTTTACACCAACTTGTGGTTTTGATGCAGGTTCAAATGGTTATTTTGTTTTAGGTGGTGCTTATCTTGGATATAATAATTCTTTTCAAAGTTATGGTACACCACATATTGCTCAATTACGATTATATGGTAAAATATTAACAACTAGTGAAGTAGAACAAAATTTTAATTTAATGAAACCACAATACGGACTATAATAATATTTATTAATATGTCAGACCCATACGTAGATAGAGAATTTATGATATTCAATGTTTCAGAATTGAATAAGATTAACTTTAATGAAGTTTTAGAAACTTCAGAAGATACTGTTAGAAAATCGGTTGATTTAACAAAAACATTTGTTAAGTGGAATGGTTCAACACCACCATGTGTTCAAAGTTTAACAACAAGTGAAGGACCATATACTTACAATGAAATATTGACAATTTTATCAACACCTGAATGGACTGACCCAAATCCACCAATGGGTGGAATTTAATTTCTTTGGTAACCGTTAAGTTTGTTAAATTTTTCCAATACTTTCAACGAGTCAAAATAATTCTTTTCGGCTCTTTCAATTTCTTTCATATTAGTTGTGCTTTCAAGAACTTTATTATATTCTTTTTCAGCTTCTTCAACTAAATTTTGTATTGTTTTAATGAGTTTCATCACTATATAAATATCTCCAAACTTTACTATAATTACAAAAATGACTTGGAAAGATAAACTTATATTTGTTTCAGCACAACCAGATGTACCGTATTTTCATTGGCAGTGTGAAGTATATTTAAATAATTTTATTGAATTGGGTATTCCAAAAGAGAATATTCATGTTTTATTTGCAATGGTTAATAAAACAACCGAGTTATCTGATGGTGCAAAATATTTAAAAAAATATACAGAAAATATTCATGGTTACTTAGACAACCGTGAAAGAAAACATTACATACCAAGTATTAAACCTTATTTATTATATGAATGGATTAAACAAGACCCAAAAAGAGGAGAGTTATTTTTTCTACATGACTCTGACATTGTATTTAATTACCTTCCTGATTTCAGCAATCTTATAAACGATGACTACATTTATATGTCAAATACTCGTGGATATATAGATTTCAATTATATTATGGATTGTGATGGTAGGTATAAAGAAAAACATCCACAATTAGACTCAGGACAACTATTAAGAGAGATGTGTGATATTGTTGGTGTTGAACCAAGTGTTGTTAAAAAGAATGATGTTAATTCAGGAGGTGCTCAATATGTTTTTAAAAAACAAGATTGGTACATGTGGTATAAAATATATAGAGAATCAAATGGTCTTTATGACAAATTGATGAGATTCCAACGTAAGTATCCAATATCACCAGGTGAAATACAATTTTGGACCGCAGAAATGTGGTCAGTATTATGGAATATGTGGTGGTGGAATAGGGAAACAAGAATTACCAAAGAACTTGATTTTTGTTGGGCAACTGACAAGATTGATACCTGTAACACTAACCCAATATTACACATGGCTGGTATTACTGATGACCTTAAAAATACACTATTTTTTAAAGGTGATTATATTAATAATAATCCAATTGAACTTTTGAAAAATAATATTGAGTATTTTAATTATGTTGATAAACAATCAACAACTTACAAATACATAAATGAAATGAAAAAAATAATTCAAAAATAGAATTATCTGTTATTTATAGTATTAAAGAATAATAATGCCAACGCCAACTCCTACACCAACACCGTCAATACCAATTGACTCCTATTCATTTAGGGATTGTTGTAATTTGTATAATGTTTTTAATTTTAATAACGTAACGGCAAGTTTGTCTGTTGGTCAGACTTTTTATATTTCGGGTGGTGCTGGTGACTTTGAAGGTTGTGCTGAATTAATAAGTTATGATTACTCAGCTCCAATTTATGATGGAACTGGTGTTGTATTTTTGGAACAATCAAGTTGTACAGATAGTTTTTGTGACCCATGTCCAACACCTGAAGTACCCATGTTATTTGCCACACCAACAGCTTGTACTTGTTATGAGTATAGTGTTTTCAATAACAATTCAATTGACATTTATATTGAATATATTGATTGTTATGCTCAATTTAGAGAAAATTTAATTGCACCTAATACTACAATTGCCGTATGTGCTTGTGATGATAGTATTATCGCACCTGAGGGTGTTTATATTACTTTAATTGGTGATTGTCCTGCTTTAAGTAATACACCACAACCAACACCAACAATTACTCCAACACCATCAGTTACACCATCGGCTGGTTGGTTTCAATGTAGTTCTTCAGAGTATTGTGTTTTGACATACTTTACTGAAACTGAACTATATGATGGTACGTATTATTCTGCGGGATTTTTAAATAATAGAACTTATTATTCAGGTGATACTGGGTTTATTTATTATACAGGAACTTATTGGTGTTTAAGTGATACTTTGGGTGGTGATTGTATTTTACACGGACCAATTCCAAGTTATGAAATTTGTCCTGATTTATGTGCAGATTTCTTTAGTTCAGGAACATGTGTAACTACAACATCAACAACAAATCCTTGTAATATTTTTGACTTTGAAGCTTATTTTGATTGTGATGTTTCAACTACCACCACAACAACTATTCCTTGTTCGGCAACATCAATCAACGCTACGTTTAGTGCCTACACTACAACTACAACAACTGCTAACCCATGTATTGGTGTTGGTGGAAGTATAAGTTTTAGTTCATATACAACAACTACAACAACAAACGCAACAACAACTACAACAACCATAAATCGTGGTTTACCTGTAAGTGGTGATGTTACATATACATTAGTACAAACAGTATTTGTATGTCCTGGTCAGACATATGAATTCCAAGAATGTAATACAAATAATATGTATTATTTGGAACCATCTAATACATTTGTTGATGTAGATTTATTTACAAATTACGCATACAATATGACCATAAATGGAACACAGAGTTGTTACATCTTTAACGGTGTTAGTACAATATCATCAAATGCTACGGTATCAGTTATTGATAGTTGGTATGGTGAGTGTTCAACATGTCTGGGAAGTCTTTAAACTATTTATATAACATGGCAGTACAAGTAACAATAAATTCATTAACAGGAACATCACCATATGACGTATATATTTGTGATGGTTCTGTAAGCAACTGTGTGTATATCGCAACCATCAGTTCACCACCGTATGTATTTAATGTCCCACCACCATTGGACACCGAAACATCATTATGTGTCAAGGTAATTGATACAAATGGGTGTGTAATTACCGAATGTGATACCTTTTAATAAATGGCAATTCAAAACAACATATTCCAAAATTGTGCTGATGTTAACTCATCGGCAATTTTTCAATATAATGATATTTTTTTCACTTCAGGTGAGGTGGCATATTATAATGGAGCATGTTGGATTGATACCCAATTACCAAGTTCATTAATACCAATTGCTGATGTAACTTTCAATGGTTATACTGATTGTGAGGCTTGTAATGCCGCCAACTTAGTTGGGTTATCATTACAAAGTTGTGGTGACCCAACTCAATATGTTACAATTACCGTTCAATCATCTTTAACACCTACATCAGGAACCACAATTTTATTTGATGGAACTTGTTGGACTTATGTTGGTTCAGGTGAAACAAACGCAAATGTTCAAACAACATTATCAACATACAATACTTGTATAGAATGTTTAACTTATAACCCAACAAATCTTGGTTATAGTGCCGTTACATTTGTTAACTGTTGTGATAGTACTGATGTATTAACATTTAGTATTATACCGGCCAATTTTGTTTATCCTTTTGGTGATACAATTATTTATAATAACAAATGTTATTCGGCCAATTTACTTGGAACACCAGGAACAATTATTGCAACATATGAATACCCACAATATGTTTCATGTACGTTCTGTCAAAATGATAACCCTTGTCCAACACCAACTCCAACACCAAGTGTTACCGCAACTTTAACTCCAACACCAACACTTACACCAACAGTTAGTTTAAGTCCTACAATAACACCAACACCTTCAAAAACGCCAGGTTTAACACCAACACCAAGTTATACCACAACTACAACAACAAGAGCTAATTTTAAAAATGAGTGTGATGTTATTACAATATTTCCAATGGGTGTTACTTGTGATACTGTTGACCCAACAACAACAAATGGTGTGGGTTCAATATCATTAGTAATTACTGGTGGAACAGCACCTTACAGTGTATTTTGGAGTAATGGTATAACAGGTTCAACAATAATTACAGGAGTGGTACCAGGAACTTATAGTGCAACAGTTATGGATTATTACGGTGACTTTACAGTATCTACAACTTGTTCTGTGATTGCTCCAACACCAACACCAACCGCAACACCAACAAGAACTCCAACTCCAACGCCAACACCTATACCATACACAGGTATTTGTGTTACATTCTTACTTAATAACATACAACAATATCCATATCAGTTTAACTATAACACGGTTATAAATGGTTACCCATCTTGGACCGCTGCAACAACAAATACACCAATTACAACAACGGGTGGAACGTTATTGTTGGCTTATTCTACAAGTCAGGCTCAATGGCAAATTACAGGATTTGATAGTGATACTTGGTATCCAAGTTCAACAACAACTTCAGTACCACCATTAAGTAACTGGCAGATAAACGGATTAACTGAGGTTACCAATGTAACATTGACAAATGGTGATTGTCCTGATTACACATCAATTATAATCAGTCCTTATACTAACGCAGCGTCTTGTGATACAATAGCTGATGGCTCAATCTGTATTCAAGCATGGGGTGGTTCAAGTTCTTATGTATATTCTATTGATAATGGAAGTACAACAGGAACAACTACTTGTTTCTATAACTTAACACCTGGTGTTTATACAGTTTATGTTCAAGATATTGTAACAAACTTATATTCAACTCAAAACATTACTGTTCCTAATTTAAATCAAAGTGTAACTACAACTATGAGTTTCACTCAAACATCAAATCAAACATTAATTGATTCGTCATCATTACAGTATAAAAAATCTATCTACACATTAAACTCATCAATAATTCCTAATGGTATTACATTGAATATGTCTATGTCATTAGGTGAGGTATTCACATTAAGTTACCCTGGTGACGCGAATAATGATGGTTCGTATTTTGTTGTTAATAAAAATGGTTCACCAATTTCAATAACAAATGGTGGTGATACAACAACATCATCTAACAGAGTAAACTGTACTCCATACCAAACAGAGGTTACTGTATCAGCAGCAACCGCATCAACATCAATAACAAATACAGATACGTTAACTATTGAAATATACAATAAGGTTACGATTACAGATGCAAGTACTGTGAGTTGTGCAACATATGTTCAAAACAAAATGTCTGTGGATAGTTCATTTACATATTTCGCTCAGAATAATTGTAATAATGTTATTTCAGGTGTAATGGCATTTACAACAACGGTTCAAAAGACATTAAAAGAATAAAATAAAATAAAAAGTATTTAGTATATATGGGTTTTATAATTAAAGATACCGCAGCGTTAATAAACACAAAGATTACAGACACTGGTAGACAACAACTATCACAAGGCAATTTTAATATTGCATATTTTCAAATTGGTGATTCTGAAGTTTGTTATGAGTGTGCTAGCGGTGTATTACCATCTGCAGGTTATGTTTTGGAACCACCATTTAATGCTCAGAATTCAACTGGTACACCACAAAGCAACAAACAAAATATTAAATACCCATACTACCTTCAAGGTACAACAGGTTCAACATATGGTATACCTGCCATGCAATCTGTTGAAACTAATATATGGAACTTTACTAATCCATTAGGATTCTTTACAGGTTCTTCTGGTAGTTTTAGTGCAATTACAAATTCAGCCTTCACTGTAACATCTAACTATGTTATTGATTATACCGGTTGTAGTTCAGGATATAATGTTAATTTAATCTATGATTTTTGTTCACCATCTACAGGTACTCCTTCAGTTGGTAATTTTGTTACATTTATATTTGATAGTAATGGTGGGTGTGGTAATATTAATACCAATAATCCCATTTTAACATATAAAATACAAGCTGTTACAGCAACTAGTATAACCGCATATACAATCACACTTGATAGAGCCCTTCCTAATTTTGTAAGTCAACCATGTCTTGGTGAAGCAAGAGCACTCATCTATCCAAGTGGTATGACACCATTTTATGATGCCGCGGTTCCAGCGTCTTACTTTACAGGGGTGTGTTCATCAGCCGATACAATTAGTGTTTGGAATATGAATATTCCTTGGAGTGAATCACCAGCGGGTGTAATTTCAACAATTAATGAAGATTACACACAATATGGTTCTGTGAATTATTTGGGAACAAAAGAGTACTTAGGATATCAAACAGACTCCGGTCAATATTTTATGAATTATTCGGGTGTGACAGCACTTACTGACACATATTATTATAATTCTTATGATGAAATAATCCCTGTACTACCAAGTAACCAAAAAGCGATTGCTATTGTAAGTTATACTAACAATGGTGTTGACAATTACTACGGTGAAAAATTTGCATTTGAACCGTATGATTCTGTTAATCCTGGTGCTGCAGGACAAGCTAGAAACTTCAAAGTAAACTTACCAACTTTAATGTGGCACAAAACAACAGGTACTACAATTGGACAAACATTCTATGTTGACCCAGCAGGTTGGGATTTGGGTTATCCATCATATATGGAAAGTACAAAGAATGAGGATATGAATACACCTGGTATGAGATACTACAATTTGTGGGACACTAATGCAAATAGTGATGGTTATCCAAACAGAGTTGGTAAAGTATTCCCCGATTCAGAATTAATAGTGTTTGATGATGATGAAATTGTTGCGGCACTTTCATATAAGTCAAATAGAAACTGGACATTACCAGCACCTAAATTAGGTTTGATTGTTCCTAACATTTGTAATACGGGTTCAGATACTGTTGGTATCTTATCTGCAGATACAGAATATTTGTGGGTTACATATAGATTTAATTCAACCGCCTTTACAGAGTCATTACATTGTAATTACTATTCTAAAATACAAGGACCATCATCAGGATGTTCTTTAACTTCACAAAACGTAACAGTTAGATTTGGTAATGAATTCCCATTTTTAACTCAAAGTTGTTCGGGATTTTCAGCAAACAAAATGAGTATCTTGTGTCAAAAAACAATTGGTAGTACTAGTTTACCAACACCACAAAATTGGACTCAAATTGATGTAACACCTGATTTATCAGGAACATTAGTTAATGGTTACTTAACAGCATCAGGATTAACAGGTACAACATTTACAATTAGTTTAAATGACTTTAGTGGTGGTACCATTTATGACTTAAACAATTACATTGATATTCCAATGAACGGTGAGACAGACAAGTTAAATTTTGGTGATGAGTATTATTTCTTTGGTGAAATTAACACTGACATTCAAGCTACAATTTATGAAATGAAATACGCTGTGAATCTTCCTGAAGAACAATTTACAAACACAACAAACCCAACGTTTCAGTTGGCGGTCACCAATAACAGATATATTAGTGAAATTGGTCTTTATAATTCTAATAATGACCTTATGATTTTATCTAAGTTGCAATACCCCGTGTTAAGACAGGGTATTCAGCAATTCTTGATAAAATTTGATTTCTAACATGGCAAAAAAAACTTTACAGAATAATCCTAAAGTCTTGGGATTAGATGTGTCAACTAAAACAATCGGGTGGGCTCTATTTGATATGAGAACACAGGAGTTATTGGAATTGACCCACGTGTCACCAAGACCAAAAATTACAAGTGAAAATAAAATTGAAGAATTGTTATTAAAGGCTGATGTCTTCAAGAGTAAATTGGAGGAGTATAAGAACTTGGGTATCACCAAAGTTATTATTGAAGAACCTTTATTAAACTCAAACAATATCTATACGGTTCAAACGTTACTAAGATACAACTCGTTTGTTACAAAAAACATTTACGATGTCTTGGGTTTGGTACCTGAATTCATTTCAACCTACAACTCAAGAAAGTTTGCGTTTCCCCAACTTTTACAGTTAAACGATAAGGGTAAGATGGTTTTATTTGGTGGACTTTCAAAGGACATTGATAAGAAACAAATCATTTGGGACTTGGTAGCAAAACGCGAACCACAAATTACTTGGCAGTACACAAGGAACAACACACTTAAGAAAGAAAACTTTGACCAAACGGACGCATATTGTGCAGTTCTTGGACACATGAATTCTGAAAAAATTTGGTAATTTGTTTTGTATTTATCTGTGTATGTTGTATATTTGTATAACAAACAAACGGACATGGAAAACAAAGACTGGAAACAAGGAATGACAAACGGACACATCGCACAGATTGTACGTAGAAAAAACGTGGTTCGTGTGGTTGGGTCAAAAAAAGTGTATAGTAGAAAAAAAGAAAAAAAAGTTTGGTAGTGTAAACAATAATCACTATCTTTGTATTGAGGATGAGAGTAGGGGGTAGAATTGGTTAAGACGGTCATCGTAAACATAATTCCCCTGAAATCCTTAAAAGGGAACTTCGGTTCCCTTTTTCTTTTTGTAGGTATTTATATGTAGTGAAATTATTATCAATCATAAAAACACTTATTAGTGAAGATGACCGTTTAGTTAAGGGTTCAAAGGTACTCACTAAAACCAATTACAAAGGTTATAATTATGTATTGGAATATGGTGACCATGCGTTTAGAAGATTTGATAGATACCAAAATATTGAACCAATGACAAAGGAAGAGGTTATTGAAATGTTCTATGAGGCATTACCTGAATTATCTAAAAGAGCGTTTGGTACAAACAGAACGGCCATAATGAGTCCAATCATTGATGGTATTGCATATCTTAAAGATAAGAAGACTGGCCAAACCAAAAAATTACAACAACCTATTAAGTTTTATATCATTAGAAGGTCAAACAGTAACGCACAAGTTTTGATAATGGTTAATGATTATAACAAAGAAGGTGACACCATTGTCTACAGAGTAATGACGGTAATGAAGAGTCCAACTGAAAATTTAGATTACAATAACCCAAATAAGGTTAGGGTAAATTTGAATGTATTCTTGGAGAGTTACCAACCAGAAGGTTACGAATTGTTTGTGATTGAATTGTAAAAAAATTTGTTTTTCTCATTTAATTTATTATCTTTACAGATGTGGATGATGAAAAAGAAATTGTAATTGACCTTTTACGAGACATGTTGGGTAAAGAGAAAGCCCACTATGACATGAAGTGTCAAATCACTTTTGACTGTCCAGTATGTTCATATGAGGTTAAGGGTTTGGATAATGGTGATGGTAAGGGTAACTTGGAGATAAATTATTGTAGACACCTATATAAGTGTTGGAGTTGTGCTGAGACTCACGGAACTCAAGGACCATTGGGTAAATTGTTTGACAGGTTCGGAAACAAGAAATCAAAAAAGACTTATCTACTTTTAAATCCCGAAGAGAAGAAAGAGGAACTTAAGAAAATCCAAGTAAAACTCCCACAAGGTTATACTCAGTTCAAAGATTCAAACAAAAGATTTATTCCACACGGTGAAGCATTAAGATACCTCCATAGTAGGGGTATAACCGATGAACTGATT
>Ga0209088_10000387_pt1 | contig 32433 bp, 33 predicted proteins | sample S_140625_EF_Meta_FD_187324 | JGI IMG/M metagenome (GOLD analysis project Ga0209088, IMG submission 187324) | Freshwater microbial communities from Lake Simoncouche, Canada to study carbon cycling - S_140625_EF_MetaG (SPAdes) (version 2) | ecosystem: Environmental > Aquatic > Freshwater > Lake ... | reverse complement strand
TATTATCTGTTTATTGTAGTTACCAATAAATAGATATGTATTTTATTTTCGACCATGCACATTCATCCTCCTCACAAGTCTGGTTCTAACATGAAAGAACATTTATTACATTTTTTAATGTTATTCATGGCTGTTTTACTTGGCGCATTTGCAGAGAATTTAAGAGAGGATTTTATTGAACATAAAAAAGAATACGAGTATTTGCATTCTTTAGTTGAAGACTTAAGTCAAGATACTTTAAGATTAAATTCTTGTATTGAAGCAAGAATTGAGAAAAACATTGAAGCTTCAAAACTTATTGCATTATTGAGTAAAGATAAATTAGAAAACACAAAAGACATTTATTATTATACAAGATTAATGACCAAAGTTGAAAGTTTTGAAGGCGTAGATGGTACATTAAATCAATTATCATTTTCAGGTGGATTTAGTGTAATTAGAAATAGTAAAATTATACAAGAAATTAATGACTACTTATTTTTAAGGAAAAATGTTTATAGTTTAAATAAAACCGAAGAGGAAATATTAATTCAATTTAGGATTGCATCTTCAAAAGTAATAAACTCGAGTATTTTCAGTGAAATGCTAAATGTAGAAAAAAATAAAAATTATAAATATTATATTAAGCCATTAGATAAAGATGAAAAGTTATTTTCATACAACAAATCTGATATAAATAATTTAATCTATTGGACATCAAGTGAAAATGGAAATCAGTCATCTAATATGAATCAAATGAAAGCCCTAAAAAATAAAGGAGTTAAATTGATACATTTGATTAAATCTGAAATTGAATAAAATGCAATTTAATAGACCTGCCTCGCATTTTATATTGATAGCAATCTTTCTGACTATTCTAATAACAGGTTTATTTTATTCATATAAACTAACTTATGTCATAAAAGATATGGCATCATTAGTTGCTACAAATATGAAAAATACCATGGATCCAAAAGCTCCCGATCCTGGTAAAACAAAATCCGAATCTACCACTTTACCTAGTAGTTCAAAAAAGGTATATATAGGTACCTATCTTGAAAGAATTGAAGATTTAAATATCAAAGAATCAAGTTGGAGTTATGAGTTCTATTTATGGTTTAAATGGAAGCCAAATGAGGTAGATTTATTAGGCAAAAATAATGTATCCCATAAAAATGAATTGCCTTTTACCATTATTAATGGCGATATAATTAAATGTGATATTGTTGATCGATATAGTGATCCAGTGAACAAGGTTGATTATATTCAATATTTTGTCAAAGCAAAAAATACCCAATTTTTTGATGTTTCACTTTATCCTATTGATAAGCATGATTTAATTATTCCAATTGAACATAAGTGGTTAGATAAGAACCAACTCTATTTTGAACCTGATACAATCGATTCTAAAGTGAGTTCAAGAGTTATGATTAATGGTTATGAAAAAAGTAATGATATTAAACTTATCGAAAAAACACACGCCTATAAATCAGCCAGGGGGAATCCAAAATTTTCATCAGGTTATAAAGTAGATTTCTCTCAATTTAGAATGGCATTCAGGATTTACAAAGGAGGCTTGTCAGTAATTTTAAAATTATTCTTGATTTTATATATAGCTGTAATAGTGACATTTATTGCTCCTTTTTCAAGCGACCCTAGCCGTTATACAGTAGGTGCTTTATTCACAACTGCTGGTGCAAATTATATTTTATCTGCAAAACTACCTGCTACAAATATTTACTCATTAGCTGAAATAATTAATGCTTTTTGTGTGATTATCATTATCATCATGATGGCATTATTAGCTGTACTCCCTTCTGTAATATTTAAAGATGGGCTAATAGATGCATTTGAAAAAAGAATGAACCGATTAATTAATATAACCGTGTTTTTATTTTTTCTTCTTATTAATTCTATACTAATATACTTTTCAATTTCTTACTCTTAATAAATTTAACCAAAATGGAAGAAACAGTCATTTCTCTTAATTACGCTGAATTATTTATATCAGCTTGGATTCTATTATCATTGCTTGTGGGAATGATTGGTCATAAAAATAAAGTTGGATTTACTTTAGCGTTGGTATGGTCAATTGTGTTTTCTCCAATTGTTGGATTACTAATAGTGCTTAGGTATGAACGAGTAAAAAAAATATTTAAAAGAAAGGGCGAGGAATAAAAAATATAATTTGATTAAATGCTAGGCTTGCCCATGGTATGCGTTAATGCTTGATTAATCAACATCCGTTTAGACGCCTCTCTTGTCTTATAAATCCACATACCCTAGATGCTATCCTTCATAATGATAATTTGTTGGGATGCAAACTCAGGCAAGTTGCGACTCCCCTTTAGATTCAAAATATACAATTCTACCTTTTCGTGCTATTAAGGTAACAGTTCCTGCGATTTTTTTTGAATACTTTTCTTGTCTAGATGCTTTTATAATAATGGCTTTGGGGGATAAATCACGTATATTTACCATTCTAAAAGTTATATTATGTGTGGAATTTTAGCCATTATTGGAAACGGAATGGACCAAGCATTAGCTAAGTCTCTTTCAAAAAGAATGGCTCATCGCGGACCAGACGAAAGTGATATGATTATTACTGAAAATGGAAGCATCCTTTCTCATGAGAGATTATCAATTATAGACTTACATTCTGGTAAGCAACCAATAAGAGGTACCAAGACTGCCTACATGATTCATAATGGTGAAATTTATAATCATCAAATGTTAAGAGATGGAATACTGAAGGACCATACTTTTAGGACGCATTCTGATTCTGAAGTAATCGTTCACCTTTATGAGGAGTTTGGTTATGATTTTTGCAATTTATTGGATGGTGATTGGGTTTTTGTTGTGGTTGATGGATCTGATTTTATCGCAGGAAGAGATCCAATGGGTGTTAAGCCTTTATACTATGGGCATGATGATTCTGGACGTATGTATTTTGCTTCAGAAATGAAATCGATAGCCGATCAATGCACCACATTTTCTACATTTCCTCCTGGACATTATTATACTCCCAAAACTGGATTTGTCAAGTACTATTCCCCTGTATATGAAGATTTTTCAAAAGCAATAAAAGAATTAGATTTAGATTTAATTAGAGCGTCACTTATCGAATCAACAAAGAAGCGATTAATGAGTGATGCGCCAATTGGTGTGTTACTCTCAGGAGGATTAGATTCGTCATTAACTTCTGCTATAGCTTCTAGATTATTAGCAGAGAATGGCAAAAAACTTCAATCATTTTCAATTGGATTAAACGCGGAAGCACCTGATGCAAAAGCAGCCAGAAAAGTAGCTGAATTTATTGGAACTGAACACCATGAAATTCATTTCACTATTGAACAAGGAATAGAAATATTAGAAAAATTAATTTGGCATTTAGAAACCTATGATGTCACCTCTATTCGCGCTAGTACTCCTATGTATTTTCTTTCAAAAGCTATTTCCGAGAAAGGAATTAAAGTAGTATTGTCAGGTGAAGGTGCTGACGAAATTTTTGGGGGTTATTTGTACTTTAGAAATGCCCCTTCCTCAGAAGCATTTCAAAAAGAAACAATTGAACGTGTTCAAAACTTATTTACTGCCGATTTACTTCGAGCGGACAAATCTACCATGGCTCACGGTATAGAAGCGCGTGTACCTTTTTTAGATAAGGCATTTTTAGAAATGGCTCTCCAAATTAAGCCAGAAGAGAAGCAACCTAAAACCTATGATGGGATAGAAAAATACATACTTAGAAAAGCCTTTGATACACCTGATAAACCCTATTTACCTTCTGAAGTATTATGGAGACAAAAAGAACAATTTTCTGATGGAGTAGGCTACAATTGGATTGATCAACTTATTGAATATTGTAGTTCAAAAGTATCGGACGAGCAATTAGAGCAGGCTGGAGAACATTTTCCTTACAATACTCCAACCACAAAAGAAGCTTATTATTACAGAACCATCTTCCATCAATACTTTCCTCAAATTAGTTCAGCGCAAACAGTACGTAAATGGATACCTAAATGGCAGGAAAATCAAGACCCAAGTGGAAGAGCAAATACCGCTCACATTCAATCAGATGTTCAGATTGCAACTTCAAAAAAATAATTCCTAAAGGCATTGTTTTGTACTTGCTTTAAATAAATACAAGGGTTATAAGTAACTCTTTGAGTTTTAATACGACCTGCTTTATAACATTATCAAGGGTTTATGCTGTCAAAGGTATAGACCCTTTTTATTTATTCTTCCCATTCTATAGGAATAATTACTTCGTTGGTTCTTCCTATAAATTGAAATGGTGCATTGTACCCTAAAAAATAAAATCCTTCTTTTCTTGCAATATTTCTTTCTTTCAACATGCCTGAAAGCTGATCCTGATAGATTGCTATTTTTTCATCATTAGCATATCCACCAAAGCTTATCGCGGCAAAATATCCTGATTGAGATTTTTTAATTTCTATTTGAGTATCATTAGGAGTAGGCAATGGTTTTTCATTATATTTTTGAGGCATCACAAAACTCATGCTTGAACCCTTGTCAGTAAAACGCATGATCACTGGCGCTGTCATAGAAATACTTTCTTTTTCTTGATTACCTCCAAAAATGAATTTTGCTAGTTTATTAAAGCCCGAACTAGCAACTGATTTATAATTGGTCGCTTTTGAATAAACGGTGGCCATTGTCGCAGAAGGATAAAACCTGATTTCAAATCCGGCTTCTTTTTTTACCACTCTATAAGCTTGCTTCTCTGTTTTAACCACATTTATAATTTTAAATGATTGGAAGATCAAATAAATAGCTACCAATAATAACGATATGTAAAGTGCTTTCATATTCAAATTTACATTTTAACAATTACTTAAATACATTAAAAAGCAAATATTCAAATTTCAATACCATACCGTTTGGTGCTGTTCGATCCATTGTTGAATATAACTGCCGACGGTAGCCAATGTCAACCCTTGCCTGGCTGTTAAATATAAATTGTACTGAAGGCGCAATGTCTAAAAATGATTTTTGATTGTCATTCAAACGTTGGCCAATGAATTCAAGCATCAAGTTCACATTTACTTGCTTATAGCTTGTATATACTTTAGGTAGCATTAGTTTACCCGCAGACAAAGTATAATTCATGGCACTATTACTTTCTGTGCTAGGAAATTTATAATTCGGTTGATTGTCTAGTGCCCTTTCATAACTAATCGAACTACTAATTGCCACTTTATGTAATAATTGGGTAGCAATTAACCCAGCCTCGTACCCCGAATTATGTCCCATTGTTTCAATTTCCTGTTGCTTTATATCTGCCTTATTGAAACTATACCTTCCATACAAGGCCATTCTAAAATGCTTTTTTAGCGCATCCTTACTAAAGAAACGATACTTGGCATATACACTCCCGCCTTCAGTTTCAAAGCCACCATCCTGGCGGTTGCTTATAAACCCTTGTGCATGTACCATCCATTTTTTATTGATCCCCCACATTAGTTCTGGCATATTATTGTAGTTCAGCTTGCCATCCTTTTCTAGAAAGAATCCATTCATATCTCTAAAACCCAATGACTTTGCTGGCATATTACTAGCAGGCTCCGTAAATACAAATAGCTCTTGAGTAAACGAATTCAAGTGCATCAATAGGAATGCGATAAGTACTATTCGCTTCATGTATATTAATTTTTTAAAACCGAACTATTTAATAAGCAAATTTAGCCATTTTTATATTACATATATAGTAACTTAGGCTAATCATTTAAGATAAACCCTTATGAAAAAATTATTATTTTGTTTAATGGCATTGTTTTTATTGAATGCCGCAAATGCACAAGACAGCAGCAATAAAAAATTAGTCTTTAATCCTAAAAATCCTGTGTATGAGGTAGCCGCTTCATGTGGTACTTGTATGTTTAAAATGGAAGGAAAAGGATGCCTTTTAGCAGTTAAATTTAAAGGTAAGAACTACTTTGTAGACGGAACTGGGTTAGACGATCATGGAGACGCGCATGATAAAGAAGGTTTTTGCAATGCCATTAAAAAAGCAAAAGTGCAAGGGTCTGTTGTTGGCGAAAGATTTCTTGTGACTTATTTTGAATTAATAAAATAAAATAAAATAAAAAATGGAAGTACATCACTCACACCACCCAACTCATAAAAAGAAATGGTCTGAATACATTCTTGAATTTTTGCTTTTATTTACAGCTGTAACTTTAGGTTTTTTTGCAGAAAATATACGAGAGCATCAGGTTGAAATTCAGAAAACAGAAAAAAGTTTAAATACTTTATACCTTAATATCCATAAAGATTCAGTTCTTTTTTCTACCGTATTACCTAAAAGAAAAAAAGTAGATAGTTTATTCGAAATAATTTCAAAATATTATGTAAAAGGTGAATTAAAGAACCATTTAATTGAAAGCTATGTTTTACTTGGTCAGATTTCTAATCGTTCAATACCAAATATTAATAATATGGCGCTTGACGAAGTTAAAAACACAGGTAGACTTAATTTTATAGAAGATGATAATTTAATAAATGCCATACAGAACTATAGTCACTTTACTAAAATATTAGAATCGAGAGAATTAAGGGAAGAAAATTTTTTAAGTCAATTCATAGACCCTATCAGGTTTAAATATTTTGATCAATCTATTTTATACGCTGTTAATTATGACAATGCTACAATTAGTGGAGATTCTGTTTATACAAAACCTTTAAAAAAATTACCAAATCGTATTTTTCTATTAGAAGAAAATACATTTAATGAGTCCTCTTTTATTAATATCACCGGAGGAATGAATAATGTCATTAAACGTTCTAATGAACTAAGAGTTGAGCCTGCCCAAAAACAATGTCATGAATTACTGAATTTATTGAGGATTTATTTAAAAAAATAAAAGAATAAGTATGAAGTATCTGTTAATTTTTTTGTGTGTATTGTATAGTACTATAACTATTGCACAAAAAAGGGAAATATTAAATATCCCCTATTATATTCAAAATGACAACGACCCATATAAACAAAGCCAATGCAAATTGGACATTTATATCCCTAATAATAGTAAAGCTTTGCCAGTTATTGTTTGGTTTCATGGAGGAAGTTTAACAGGTGGGACTAAAGCAATTCCCGAGGAATTAAAAAATGATAAATTTATAATTGTCTCGGCCGAATACAGATTAAGCCCTAAAGTACAATCACCCGCATTTATAGAAGATGCGGCAGCTTCAGTAGCATGGGTATTTAATAATATTCAGCAATATGGTGGAGATACTAGTAACCTATTTTTATCGGGACATTCTGCAGGCGGTTATTTAGCTATGATGTTAACGATGGATGAATCCTGGTTGGCAAAGCAAAATATTTCTAACAACAAAATCAAAGCCTGCATTCCTTTAAGTCCTCAAGTAATTACGCATTTTACCATAAGAGCAGAAAATAAAATAAAAAATACACAACCAGTAATAGATGAATACGCCCCAATGAATTTTATAAATGCAAACACTCCAATCATTATTGATATAACAGGCGATCGAGAACTAGAATTACTAGGTAGGTATGAAGAAAACGCCTATTTTGTAAGAATGATGAAATTAGCAGGGAATAAAAACATTTCACTATTTGAATTGCAAGGATTTACTCATGGCAGCATGAATCTTCCTGGGATTCATTTAATGTATCAAGAAATTGGTAAAATTTTAAAAAATAATTAATACCTAAGTTTAAATTTGTGAAACTAAACCCATTCGTCTTATTATTATTTTTTAGTCAATTGTGTTACGGACAGGTAAAGACAAAAAATGTATTGATTGCCTACTATAGTAAAACTGCGCATACGCAATCCTTAGCAGAAGAAGTAGCTAAAGGTGCACTTTCGATACCAGGCGTTCAGGTGGTACTTAAAAGTATTGCTCAAACAACCACAAAGGATTTATTGGATGCAGATGCTATTATTATAGGTAGCCCCGTTTACAATGCGAACCTCGCACCGGAAGTAGTTCAATTCATAAGTGCATGGCCATTTGAGGGCAACCCATTAAAAGATAAAATTGGTGCCGCTTTTGTCACAGCTGGCGGCATATCTGCTGGGGAAGAACTCGCACAGGTGAACCTATTGCATTCTATGTTGATTTTTGGAATGATTGTGGTGGGAGGAGACGACTGGACTTCTCCATTTGGAGCTTCTGCCATTACGAATGAAGGTGTTTTCAAAACAGAAAAACTAGACAACCTGTTTTTACAAAAAGGATTTACCCTTGGCAAACGTGTTGCTACGATTGCTTTAAAATATTAGTATCAAAAAGCGTTTTTAGTTTGTTTGCTTGTTGCTCATAAGCAGCCTTTTCGGACCAAGCATCGATTGGATTTAAAATAGTACTAGGTACATTTTCACAAGTTTCAGGAATAGATAAATTAAAATAAGGTTCCGTGTTAAAAGTAACATCCTGAAATAAGTTTTCATGAATGGCATCAATCATTGCCCTTGTATATTTTAAGTCTATTCTTTTCCCTACACCATATCCGCCTCCAATCCATCCTGTATTAATTAACCAAACACTTGTATTGTGTTGCATGATTTTTTCTGCTAATAATTTTGCATAAACAGTCGACTTCCATACCATAAAAGCTGCACCAAAACAAGAAGAGAAAGTAGCCACTGGCTCTGTCACACCCATTTCGGTACCTGCTACTTTTGCAGTATAGCCACTTATAAAATGATACTGTGCTTGCTCTGAATTTAACTTACTAATTGGAGGCAATACCCCAAAAGCATCACAGGTTAAAAATATAATATGATTAGGATGCCCGCCCACACATGGGATTTTTGCATTTGGTATAAATTCAATTGGATAGGCAGCCCTGGTGTTTTCGGTAATAGACTTATTGGTGTAATCCACTTTTTTAGTTGTAGGATCAAAGACTACATTTTCTAAAATAGTTCCCCTTTTGATTGCTTGGAAAATTTGAGGTTCTTTCTGTGGCTCTAAATCAATTGCTTTTGCATAACATCCACCCTCTATATTTGAAATACCATTTGCACTCCAAATGTGTTCATCGTCTCCTATCAATTTTCTATTTGGATCTGCCGACAATGTAGTTTTTCCAGTACCACTTAATCCAAAAAATAAACTCACTGCGCCACTCGCCGATTCATTCGCAGAACAGTGCATAGATAGCATTTGCTTCAATGGCATTAAATAATTAAGCAATGAGAAAATTGCTTTTTTCATCTCGCCTGCATATTCAGTTCCAAAAATTAAAATCTCTTTTTGCTCAAATGACAATTGGATAGACGTGTTTGAGCTAATGCCTTTGATAGAAGTATCTGCATTGGTTGCACCTGCATTATAAAGTACATAATCTGGTGTGCCAAAATTGGCTAACTCTTGTTGCGTTGGTCTAATAAGCATATTGTACATAAACAAAGCATGATATGCTTTAGTACAAATAATTCTTACTTTGATTGTATTTTTTTTATCCCATACTGCATATCCGTCCACAATAAATAAGTCCGCGCAAGAATTAAAATATGCAATTGCATTATTTTTTGCTTGATTAAAGGATGCCGGGTCGATAGGTTGATTCACATCCCCCCAATTAATATGTTCTTTGGAACTTTCCTCTAAAACTATTCTTTTATCCTTTGGACTTCGCCCAGTTTTTTCACCTGAATAAACGATTAGTGCACCGGTATCTGACAAAGCTGAACCCTTATCTGTCTCAAGAGATAATTTAATAAGTGCATCACTTGATAAATTGGTATGCACATTTGAATGATGAATTCCTAGATTTAATAAATCGGCCATAGGTATAATTTGTAACTGCAATAATACTAACTATTGGTAGCTTTTACAAAAAAGACATGTTATATATTATTTTTATTATATATACTTATACCTTACATGATCACTACTCCAAATGAAAGGAGGCCCCTATTGCTAGGAGCCTCCTTTGTATTTTTCTAAACTTAAAAATGAACTAAAAACTAGTTTTTAGCAGCTCTACCAAATCCATTAAAGAATACAATTTTGCCATCTAAAAATCTAAATGAATCTACCCATTGAAATTTTTGTGATTTGCCATCTGCCATTACTAATTCAGCTTCGTCCCATACATTTACCCACTGATGTCCATTTTCTCCTACTACAGGTATAATAGCAACAATTTTGAAGTCTTTAAAGGTTACACCAGAAAAGCTCTTTTCCACAAATTCCATGATTGCAGCCTTCCCTTTAAATATTGATCCATCTTCAGCATTCATAGTTGCAGTATCTGACATCATATCTCCAGCAGCTTTAAAATCTTTCTCAAACAATACTTTATGAAATTGTTCAGCTAATAAAACATTTTTTTGATCACCAATCTTAAAGTTGTCAGTATAAGTTGGCTTGTAAAGATGTTCAACTTTTTCAGTTGTAGCTTCAACAGTTTCAGTTGTCTTTGTTTCGGTACTAGTACAAGCAGCAAATGATGCTGCTACAATTAATCCTAAAAATACTTTTTTCATAATTTGGTTTTTAATTTGAACCATGAATTTATAATCTAGTAGTTAAAAAAATGCACCAAAAACAAGAAATGTTGTTCCGAAATCATAAGATGGAACAAATATATAAGGCTAACACGCTATTTAAGGATAAAAAAATAGTTTCTTCGGCACTTAAAAAAATTAAAATGGAAGATTTACGTTACCCTATTGGAAATTTTGAATTCAAGCCATTTAGCAATGACATTAAAAATGTATGGCTGAATGAGATGAAAAGTTTATCTAATGATTTGGCATTGGTTACAAAAGATTTGAATAAAGCACAATTAGATACCCCATACAGAGAAGGTGGATGGTCTGTACTTCAGGTGGTGCATCATCTTGCCGATAGCCATATGAATGCTTTTGTAGTATTTAAACTAGCATTGACGGAAGATTTGCCAACAATTAAAGATTATAGTGAACATGATTGGTCATTTACTGCAGACGTTTTAAATACGCCTATTGATGTTTCAATTACCCTACTAAATGCATTGCATCAAAGATGGACTGATTTATTGGCTAGTTTGACCGATGCACAATGGCAAAGAAAATTCTTTCACCCTACACACAATATTGAAATAAGTTTATGGGACTTTTTTGCTATTTATACATGGCATGGCAAACATCATATAGCCCATATAGAAAATCTTATGAAAAGAGAAGGTTGGAAATCTAATTAATCAGGGCTCAAATCTAACAGTATAAATCATACTGTTTAACAACTAACAGGTCTATGAAGTCAAATTCATGGACCTTTTTTATTGGGTTAAAATAGCTGCCAATTGCTCAGTAAAATTGAGAACAAAATCTTATTTTCAATTATTAAATTTAAATATGGAAGTACATCACCACTCGCACAAACCAAAAAACTGGAAAGAGTATATCACTGAATTCATCATGCTATTTGCTGCAGTTACTTTGGGTTTTCTAGCCGAAAATCTAAGAGAACATCAGATTATGGAACATCGTGTTGAGCAAAATAAAATAGCAATTTTAAAGGATTTACAGGCAGATTCAAGCGAGATAGTAAAAATACTTGATATGGAAGATAAGTCGATTAATAGTTTTAATAGACTTAATAATTTATTATACTTAGCAAAAAGTAAAAAAATAACCGAAAAACAATTAATAGATTCATTTAAATTAAAGCCTAAACTAAATGCAATTTCTTTAACACTATACGTAAACAATAGTTCGTTTAAAAATATGCAGTCAAGTGGATTATTGAGTTACTTAGAAGAGGGAGAGTTAAAAAATACATTAGCTACTTATTACGAAGTCAACTTTAAGTCTATAGAAGCTGCAAATCAATTTTTTGATCAAGCAGCTATTGATTACAATAAATATTTACCAATTGGTCTAGGGGTAACATTTAGAGCTTATCAAAATGCAAGTAATGAATACGATTTAAATGATGAGAATGCATTCTTGAATTTTATGTTAAGCCTAAATAAAACAAAGGATATTTTACAGTCAGATGAATATATATATGAAGTGCAAAAATATTATAACTTCATATTTTACTACCGTATGAATATTTATAGAATTAAAAAAAGCAACGACGCGCTTTTAAAATTATTAAGATCGGAGATGCATTAAAGAATTAAATTCTTTTAATAAATTAACAATAGCTTTGGTTTATTCAATATTAATAGCTAATATGTATTAGCAAATGCCATATAACTTAATTTATTAAATCTATATTTTATGCTCGAAATTTTAGTCATCTCTATGAGTGTTTTATTGGTGCTATTTTTTAGCGTTGTGGTTGTCAACCAAGGAACCATCGCTATCATCACCATGTTTGGTAAGTACCAAAGAATCATGCTACCTGGTTTAAGATTTAAAATCCCTTTGGTAGAGAGTATTTTTAGAAGAGTCAGTATTCAAAATCAAAGTATTGAACTGGAATTTCAGGCGGTAACCATTGACCAAGCTAATGTTTACTTTAAGAGTATGTTATTGTACTCTGTTCAAAACGCCGAGGAAGAAACAATTAAAAAAGTAGCTTTTAAATTTATAAGTAATAAGGATTTGATGCAGGCCCTTGTTAGAACCGTAGAAGGAAGTATTAGAGCTTATGTGGCTACAAAGCGTCAAGCTGAAGTGTTAACGGCGCGTAGAGAAATCGTTGACTTTGTAAAAGAACAAATTGACAATAGTTTAGAAGAGTGGGGATACCATTTACAAGACCTTCAAATTAATGACATCACTTTTGATCAAGTGGTAATGGAAAGTATGAGCAAGGTAGTTGCTAGTAATAATTTAAAAGCAGCTGCCGAAAACGAAGGACAGGCTTTATTAATTACAAAAACAAAAGCTGCCGAAGCAGAAGGTAATTCAATTAAAATATCTGCACAAGCAGAGAAAGAGGCGGCTCAATTAAGAGGTCAAGGTGTTGCCCTATTTAGACAAGAGGTGGCTAAGGGTATGACAGAAGCTGCGGAGGAAATGAAGCAAGCGAACTTAGATACCAATGTGATTTTATTTAGTATGTGGACCGAAGCCATTAAGAACTTTGCAGAATATGGTAAAGGAAATGTGATATTTTTAGATGGTAGCCCAGACGGGATGGATAAGACCATGAAACAAATGATGGGGTTAATAACAAAAAAAGAGAACAGTAAATAAAATATATTTTACAACTCGAAGCTGGTATAATGAAGGGTTTATGTAGTCAAATGCATAGACCCTTTTTTGTGGCCATAAGCATCTTGTTAACTTTAAATTAATAATGAGTTAACGTAATGGTAACAAGTAGCTGCTACTTTCGTATTTAAAATTTAAATATGAAGCAACTCAAATTCCTTTATCTATTATTAATTACAGTTACTATCTTTTCTTGCCGTAAAGAAGATATTGCGCCACCATTAGAAAACACGCAAAATGAGGATTTAAGTGGCTATACAGAAATAGCTTCTATCAGTTTAGGCGGCCTTGGTGCTGCAGAGATTTCTGCTTTTGATCCAACAACAAATAGATTATTTGCAGTAAATAACGGCACTGAAAATAAAATTGACGTGATAGACATAAGCAATCCTGCCCTTATTACTGTAATAAAATCTATTAGCATGGTTCCTTATGGTGGCTATGTAAATAGTGTTGCAGTGAGTAATGGTAAATTAGCAGCTGCAATTGAATCTACTAATAAGCAGGCCAATGGTAAAATTGTTGTTTTTAATACCTCTACCTATGCAGAAATCAAATCAATCAATGTAGGTACACTTCCAGACATGGTTACATTTAGTCCAGATGGTAACTATATTATATCTGCAAATGAAGGTGAGCCAAGTGCAGATTACCTAAATGACCCAGAAGGAAGCGTTTCAATTATTAAAGTATCTGATTATTCTGTAACCACCTTAAATTTTGCATCTTTCGAAAGTCAATTAGCTAGTTTAGCTTCTAAAGGATTTAGAATTTTTGGACCTGGTAAGAATTTTGTTAAAGATATTGAACCTGAATATGTAACTGTTTCTGATGATTCAAAAACTGCATACGTTACGCTTCAGGAAAACAATGCGATTGCTGAAATTGATTTAGTAACTGCTACTATTAAAAAAATTACACCGCTTGGATTTAAAGACTACTCATTAGCAGCAAATGCAATTGACGTAAGTGATAAAGACAATAAAATTGAATTCGCACCAGTTGCAAAATTATTTGGTATCTATATGCCTGATGCAATTGCCTATTTTAATTACAATGGAACACCGTATTTATTTACTGCAAATGAAGGTGATTCTAGAGAATATACAGCATTTACAGAAATGAAAAGATTAAGCACTGTTGCCTTGGATGCATCAAACTTTCCAACTGCGACAACACTTAAAACAGACGCGGTATTAGGTAGATTGAATATTACAACCACATTAGGTGATACAGATGGGGATGGTGATTTTGATGCCTTATACTCCTTAGGTGCTAGATCATTTAGTGTTTGGAACGCGACCACAGGAAGCCAAGTATTTGATAGCAAAAACGAACTAGATATTAAAGCAAAAGATTTAGCAGTTTATGATGATACAAGAAGTGATGACAAGTCGGTTGAGCCAGAATCAGTATGCATAGGAAGAGTTGGTAGTAAAAACATTGCTATTATTGGATTGGAAAGAGCTGATGCATTTGCTATTTATGATATTACCATTCCAACTGCACCAGTTTTTATTAAAATGTATAAAACAGGTGACGCGCCAGAAGGTCTATTATTCATACCTGCATCAAAAAGTCCAATTAATCAAAGCTTAATTGTAACGAGCAACGAGAATGATGGAACGGTTAAGATATATAAAACAACTAAATTATAATTTAGTTCTGAATGCCTAAAGGCCTAGTTTAAAAGGGGTCTATGCAATAAAATGCATAGACCCTTTTTTATTTAATTTTTAGTATTTAAAAAATAGTTTCTATACTTTTCTAATCTTCTTTTTTTAAAATGGCGATATCCTCTTTGATTCTGTCTATTTCAATTAAGAGTGTGCCATTGTACACACCACGTATACGTTGCTTTTGATCTACTAAAATAAAATTTTCGGTATGTAAAAACTCATTGCCTGTTTGATAGTAGCCAATGGTGTCTCCAGCAAAATATTGCTTCTTAGCTAAGTCATATATTTCTTTTGTAGGCCCAGTCAATAAATGCCATTGTTTGCTATTGACCTTATTTTCAATGGCATACTTTTTTAAAATTGAGACTGAGTCAGATTCTGGGGTCACGCTATGTGATAAAAATAAGATGGTGGTATCTAGTTTAAACGCTTCTTGTAATACATACATATTGCTCGTCATTTTAGGACATATTCCGCGACAACTAGTAAAGAAAAAATTAGCAATATATATTTTCCCCTCCACCGTTTTATTTGAAATCATTTCCCCTTCTTGATTCTTAAATTTAAATTGAGGAATGCGATGTATTTGCTGGTATTGGCTATCTGTCTTATCAATCCACTCTGGCGTCCAATCGGGGGTGTTAAAATAGGGCAGTGTTTCGTTTGCTGTATTAATTTCTTGCAGTTGTTGATTGTTTGTTGTACAAGATAAAACAAGAAAGCTGAAAAGAAGTATGAAGATGAACATGCATCTAGAAGTGCTACTTGATATTAGTCTAGATATATACAACTTGATAGTAGTCATTGATTATTTTTTTAAAACGGTATCATTTGGATTCATACAAAGTTTCAAACCAATCAATCCATACCTTCTTCCATTTTTTACAACATAATTGGCTCTGATGATACCGTTCTCCCACCACATTTTTTGACTGCCTTGCTCATAGCCATTTTCATAATGAAAGGTTCTATATACTTGGCCGTTTTGATACCATTCTTTGGCAACTCCATGATACTCGCCATCTTCAAAAAAAAATTCAAACTGTGGTTGCCCATTTTCCCAATAGCCAAGGTGTTTACCTATTTTTTTACCAGCTCGATAATCCCTAATTGAAGCAATTTGTTTATTGGAGTACCATTTTTTTTGGATCCCTTCTTCTAGCCCATTCAAAAAACTTGCAACTTGCATGGTATCCTTTGCATTATAGAGGGTATATACAAATCCACTGTATTTTGTGTCATTATAAAATAGGGTGTCTTGATGTAAAGTAAAACCTTTGTCTGCACTTGGTTTAAAAATAGGAGGTACGCCAATCTTACCAACTGCCAAATTACTTGATGCTGGCTTTTTATTTTGGCTAGTCTTGGGGTGTAAATCACAAGCGGAAAAAAATACGCTTATAAAAAGCAGTTGTGTAATCAATACCTTTTTCATCTATTGTGAAACTGTTCCAGGTGTTCCGTAAAATCCAGCGCCATTGATGTAAGGATCAACACTAGTGATATGGTAATGGTAGATGCCAGATGGGTAATCAGCAGTAGCCAATACATGTCCATGGAATTTATCTAACTTACTATTGTCAACCAATACCCCATTTTCTTCAGGACCATACACAGGGAATCCATCTAATAAAAATCCCAATAATGCAGATTTGGTTACTTTAACTGTAGTTAAATAAAGTGGCTCCACATGATAGTGGTAAGCACTAGAAGGTGCTGGATGTCCCCAATAACGGTCAAAAGAAGTGATTTCGTTTGCTAAAGGTTGATTCGGTCCCGCATATTGATTATAAAATGGAACCCCATTTAAAGAAACCCCAATGGCACCTAAAGGTGTTGGAAGATTCGTGGTTGCCAATTTAGGATCTACCGGTATTTTAAACACATAGGCTTTTTCAGCAATTGAATTTGGATTTTTTTGAAACTGATAGCCTGCAAATGTGGTACCAGAAAAATTATCATACAATGCATTTGTTGTGCCGTAATAGCTACTCTTATGGTCCGGTAATCCTGTGGATTTAATAGTAATATAAGTGCCATCAGAAGTGATGCTACTTGCACCATAAATTTTCTTATAAATATCCGGTACTGTTGTACCTACAACTGGGTTAGTGGTATTATTTGCACTACTTGGGGTGGTAGTTGTCGCTGCATCTTTCGTACAAGCTTGTAATAATGCTAGGGGGAAACAAAGGGTTAAATAGATTAATCTCATATGTTGGTATTTACGCTTTGACCAAAAATAGATTGAAAAGTTTAATGTAGGAAAAATAAAACCGAGTAAATGAAGGCGTTTTTTATTACAAATGTAGCGTGCATAAATAAAGTAAAACTTATTCTTATCTTAATAAGGCTGTAAGTATAAATGTCCTAAATTGTAAGTACTAAAACGATGCATATGGTTTGGCGTAAATTTAACGGCGAAACAATTTCGATACCAATAGCTGAGCATGTAAAAAAGTGTATCGAGGAAGAAACTGCTAAAAATATTAAACTTAAAGTGTATATAGGCACTGATAGTCAAGTAAAGCAATCTGTAACAGAATTTGCCACTGTCATCGTTTTTTTAAGAGAAAAAAATGGTGGATTCATGTTTATCCATAATGAAAAAACAAATCAAACACTTCATATAAAAGAAAGGATGTTACTTGAAGTGTCAAAGAGTGTCGAAATCGCCTATTCTCTTTGTGATTTATTCATTGAACATGATGTGGAAATGGAAGTACACGCCGATATCAATACCAATAGTCAATTTAAAAGTAACGAGGCTTTAAAAGATGCGATGGGGTACATTATGGGAATGGGTTTTGCATTTAAAGCAAAGCCAGATTCATTTGCCAGTAGCTGTTGTGCAGATAAAGTGTTGAATTAATTATTATACACAACCTGAAAATTTATCTTGACTAAGTTATCTACTTTTACAAATAACAAACCGGGTCTTTCCACCTTATAGTCTTCTAATAATACAGGAAGGCTTCCCGAAAATACCAATTTACGATTCTGCTTTTCAAGTTTTACTTTAGTTTCAATCAAACGCTCTACTCCATGAAATTGTAATTTACCTTTTACAAGGATTCCTTCTGGCGTATACTGCACACTTGAACTACTAAATATAATTCTTGGATAAGTTAAGCCATCTAAGACTTCCATCATATGGCTGTCTCTACTAGATAAGCCACTATTAAATGTAGCCACATTCACGACAATTGAAATTTGTTCAATCTCATTTTTTTGTTCATTCCACTTGGTAGCCACTTTTAAATCTTTACTTACCCCTTCCCAACTATGTAATTTGTGCACCATTGAATAAGTGACCGAAGAAGTAGTCGTTTCAAATGTTGGATTTTGAAAGAATAAGGACACCATGAATGAAAACATGACATGTAATAGCATCATTTAGAATTTAATGACCACCATAGCTGCTGCTAAACTAACAAAGCTAGTATAGGCTGCTGCGCGGTGATAGGGTTTAAGTGAAGGGTTGTTTTCAATTTGCGAAGCTAAAATATTGGTTGCTAACATTCCAGACATATGTACAATGGCCAACCACTTATGCAATCTTATAGAAGTTAATTTTTTATCTCTTTTGAAAGTGGAAGGTGGTGTAAATAAAGCATTGATTGCCGTGAGCCCATAAGTAAGATTGACTGCTGCACCTAGTGCTTCATGCGTTTGCTTTAATTTATAAGAACCATTGTATAATTGACTTCCAACAATACCCTGTGCTATCATACCACCCAATGTTACAAAACCTCCTATTTGATGTATTTGTAACATTTTTCTTCTAATTCTTAAATCAATTTTTCTTCTTTCTACTAAATCTTGCGTACTGCCATACCTGTTTTTTAAAATCCCATCTTCTCCCCAAACTAATTTTTGCGTAAATAGCATTTTTGATGGTGCAATCAATTGACTATCTATTTTTTCATTGACTAAAAGCGTTTGTAAAAGTGAATCTGTTTGTGCTTGAACTTTATTTAGCGTACCAATAAATATTAACAAAATAAATACCTTTAACAAAGATTTGTAATTCAAATAGTTATACATAGGGAAATATTTTTTAGTTCATTAAAAATTAATTGATACATCAAAATTACTTTAACCATTGTTATGATTTATATTTAATTTTATTTAGTAAGTAACTTTAACATTATGGAAAGAAAAGATTTCATTGAACAAGTTGGCCTTAGCGCAGCTTCAGTATTGATTTTTGGTTGCATGCAATCCTGTTCTAAGTCAGATAGCCCTGCTCCCACTCAGCCGTCTTCTATTAATCATACTGCTAAACCGATTGATTATACAATCAATATCACAACAAATCCTTATACCAGCTTAAACACTGCTGGAGGATTCTACGTAGATAAAACCAATAATATCATCATTGCCAGAACACTCACCGATGAATTCATTGCAGTAAGTTCTATTTGCACCCATCAACAAGTGCAAATAGACTTCCAAGCTAAAAATAATCGATTTTATTGTTCTGCACACGGTTCTGCCTTCTTTACAAATGGCGCCGTGCTCAACGGGCCAGCTGATGTAGCATTGAAGCAATATAAAACTACACTCACAGGTAGTAACCTCAGAGTTTACGCATAATCATACCTATACCCTTCATAAAAAAGCATGCTATTCAAATAGCATGCTTTTTTTATTCAATCAACCTCGCTTAAAATATAAACTTAGTACTTAAGAAATTAGAATGATGAGAGGATACGATATCATTGATGATATGCTTATTCTCCTCGGTTAATTTTGCAGCCACTAATGACCTGATGGAAAAAGATCTTAATGCGTCTACTACAGACAAAGTACCTTCTGCACTATCCTTTCGTCCTGTAAACGGAAAACTATCCGGACCTCGTTGACATTGACAATTGATATTCACCCTACTTACCTGATTCACTAATGGGTCGATTAAACTAGCTAACTCAGATTGATTTTTTGAGAACAAACTAACCTGCTGGCCATGTGTTGAATCAATGATATATTGGATGGGCTCTTCGATGTCCTCAAAAGGAATGATTGGAATGATTGGACCAAATTGCTCTTCGCTATATACTTTCATTTTGTGGTTTACTGGAAACAAGATAGCTGGGTAAAAGAAGGTCTCTTTAATGGTTCCGCCATTTTCATTCATCACAGCTGCTCCATGTAATTTCGCATCTTCTATTAAATCATTCAAATAAGCTGGCTTACCTGGTTCAGGTAGCGGCGTCAAAGTCACTCCTTTTTCCCAAGGCAATCCAAATTGTAATTTTGCTACCTGCTCTTTTAATAATTCAATGAATTCTTTAGCAATAGATTGATGCACAAAAATGGTTTTAAGCGCAGTACATCTTTGCCCATTGAATGAAAGCGATCCTAAGACCGTTTCTTGCACTGCTAATTTAACATCTGCATCCTTTGTAACAATCGCTGCGTTCTTAGCATCTAAGCCTAATATAGCTCTCAATCGATTTACTTTTGGATGCAATTTCTTTAATTGATTGGCCACTTTACTTGATCCAATGAGTGTCAATACATTGATCTTACCCGACTCCATCAATGGCGGAATGATGACATTGCCTCTTCCATAAATGGTATTCACCACACCTTTAGGGAAACAAGATTTAAATGCTTCTAACATTGGATAATGCAATAAGGTACCATGCTTTGGCGCTTTGAACAATAAAGTATTGCCCATGATGATTGCAGGAATCAAGGTAGTAAATGTTTCATTTAATGGATAGTTGAATGGACCCATACACAATACAACCCCCAACGGAGATCTTCTGATTTGTGCAACAATACCTTGTTCAATGGTGAATCTAGAGGAGTCTCTATCCACATCCTTTAATGCTTCTATTGTTGCATAAATATACTCGACTGTTCTGTCAAACTCTTTTTCAGAGTCTGCATAGGTTTTTCCAATTTCCCACATGATCAGCTTCACCACAATCTCTTTTTGCGCTAACATTTTTACAACGAACTGTTCGACACAATTAATTCTTTGTGCAACTGACATGGTTGGCCACTCACCTCTACCATCATTATAGGCTTTACAAGCAGCGTCCAAGGCAATCATTGCTTCCTTTTCCGTACATACAGGATAGGATCCTATCTTAATACGTTGTACCCCATCTGGGCTGTGCATACAAATGGGTGAAAACACTTCATGGGTTGGGCCATTCCATGTAACTAACTCACCGTCAGATAGATAGGTCCTTTGATCGATCAATTCTGGTAATGAAAAGGCTTCAGGTATTGCCTGCTTTTCTATAATTAAGTGATCCAATTGCTCTTGAAATGTCATGTGATTGCGTTTTATAATAGATATAACAAAAATTCAAGCTGATTGTTGAATGAATATAAAGAGGGCGAATGGGCTTTATTTATCTCTTTTGTGGTGGATATACCTAAATCTGTATAAGAAGAAGGAGGCAATTGCAAATAAAAAGCCAATTAAAATAATAATATAATTCATAGGCTTTTCAATAGTTAAAGACATTCTTAGTAATATAGTTGTAATGATAAAACTAGCGTTTCTAAAAATGATGAAGAAAGACGAATGAAATGTAAAAGAAATGATAAGCAATAATACATCCACAAATATCATGATGGAGAAAAAGTCTTCATAAAAAACCGTATTCGGATTAGGGTAATGATCATTAATCCTTAAGGCTTCTAGCATATCCATAGACCAGTTAAATAAACTTGTAACACTTAAAATTAACAATACTACAATCATACTTAATGAAACCACTTTCTTGATATTGATGAATTGATTTAACTCTCTAATGACTTCCTTATTATTACTACTATTATAAATTTTATAATATACAATCGTTAGTCCTAACATAAAAATGGAAGCCACTAGATCATACACTAAACTTAAAAATGCAGGGTTTTGAAGATGAATTGCTTCACTTGTATTAAAGTCGGCAATATCATGAAAAAAGCTCCTCAATGTAATGAGCGTAATCACTTCAAATTGCTTACCAATAAACTCTGATATGGAATTGGGTATAATAATGACAAGCAAGAAAACCTCATAAAAAAGTATAAAACTAAAAGGGGTGTAGATTGCCTTTAAATAACTGTGCTGGAAATTTTGAAAGTAGTTGAAATTATTCCCCAAATAAATGATTGCCAAATGGAGTATAAACGAAAAAACTGCAGCTCTTAAAAGAAGTAACTCAATTTTTCTGACAACTTTAGGATTAAAGTAGGAGTCAAATTTGTTACTAGCTATTTGTAAAAACTTGTTCATAGATAATTGTTAATAGTATAGAATGTTTAAACAATACAGTCAACCCAATACTACATCAACTTAGACTGAATTGCTTACGTAACTAAATATACAAACAATTCATTGATGGTTACCAATAAAATTGCTTGAATAATGCACCATAAATAATGTAGGTATTAGCCTATTGATTCTCAAGGAACTAAGTAAATGTTATTATTAATTAACAGCATTGGCTAAACAATTAAGAAGATTGAATGTTATAGTTTAAAATCAATTATATGAAAATGAAAAACTTATTACTAGCGACTTTTGCAATTGTTGCTAGCACAATCACAGTGAACGCTCAAAAAACAATTGTAGACGTTGCTGTAGGATCAAAAGATCACACAACTTTAGTCGCTGCTGTTAAGGCTGCTGACTTAGTTGCTACTTTACAAAGCGCAGGACCTTTTACAGTTTTTGCACCAACAAACGCTGCATTTGCAAAACTTCCAGCTGGTACAGTAGAATTTTTACTTAAGCCTGAAAACAAAGCGACTTTAGCTAAAATTTTAACTTACCACGTTGTAGCAGGTAGTTTTAATGCTGCTGCTGTTGTAAAAGCTATCAAAGATGGTGGTGGTTCAGTGACTTTAAAAACTGTTAGTGGTGGTAGCTTAGTTGCTTCTATTAAAGCTGGTAAAGTAATTTTAACAGACGAGAAAGGTGGTGTTGCTACAGTAGTTGCTACTGACTTAGCTGCAAGCAATGGATTAATCCACGTTTTGGATGCTGTTGTTTTACCTAAATAATTTCAAAAATAACATCTAGCATTCAAATTAATTGATGCTAAGAATTTATAGGTAAATTTAAAAAAGGGTTTACGATCTTATAGTCGTAAACCCTTTTTTTATGCAGATCCTACATTTTTGAAATCGGCTATTATTTGATCACACCCAATTCTTTGCCCACTTCTATGAATGCTTGAATCGCTTGATCTAAATGTGCTCTAGTATGTGCTGCAGAAATTTGTACACGAATTCTTGCTTGTCCCTTTGCAACGACTGGATAGTAAAATCCAATGACATAAATGCCTTTTTCTAACAATTTTTCTGCCATTTTTTGTGACACCACTGCATCATACAACATGATTGGAATGATAGGATGTGTGCCTGGTTTAATATCAAAACCAGCAGCAGTAATTTTTTCTCTAAAATAAGTCGTGTTAAGTTCTAATGTATCTCTAAGCTCTGTTGTTTGTGATAACAAATCAAATACCGCAATAGACGCGCCAGTGATAGAAGGTGCTAGTGTATTTGAAAATAAATAAGGTCTTGAACGTTGTCTTAATAAATCAATAATTTCTTTTTTACCAGATGTAAATCCACCAGACGCGCCACCCAATGCTTTTCCTAAAGTGCCTGTAATAATATCGACTCTGCCCATCACCCCTTTTAATTCATGCACCCCTCTTCCTGTTTTGCCTAAAAAGCCTGTGGAATGACATTCATCCGTCATCACAAGTGCTTCATATTTTTCTGCTAATTCCACAATCTTGTCTAATTGTGCTATGGTGCCATCCATAGAGAATGCGCCATCTGTTACAATGATTTTTTGTACTGCGCCTGCAGCAATGGCTTCTTTTAATTTTGCCTCTAAGTCCTCCATCGAATTGTGCTCGTATCGATACCTCATAGACTTTGTAAGCCTTACACCATCAATGATAGACGCATGGTTTAAGGAGTCCGAAATAATCGCATCCTTTTCACCAAACAAAGGTTCAAACACGCCACCATTTGCATCAAATGCTGCAGCGTATAAAATGGTATCTTCTGTACCTAAAAACGCAGAGATTTTTTCTTCTAATGTTTTATGAATATCCTGTGTACCGCAAATAAAACGTACAGATGATAATCCAAATCCATGGGTGTCAATGGCTGCCTTTGCGGCTTCAATTACTTTTGGATGCGAGGATAAACCTAGGTAGTTATTGGCACAAAAATTTAATACATGTTGGCCCCCTTGTATGGTAATTTCTGCTGCTTGAGCCGATGTAATTATTCTTTCTTTTTTATATAAGCCCGCTTCTTTAATCCCTTCTATTTCCTTTGTTAAAAATGGTTGAAATTGATTGTACATATTTTTTATTTAGGCGCGTTGTAATTAAAATATTTTGGCAAGTTGTTTACAATGGCTGTTGTCATTGAATTTAAATCAAATTTAGGTTGCCAATGCCAATCCTCTTTTGCAGTGCTATCATCAATACTATTCGGCCAGCTATCTGCAATTTGTTGTCTAAAATCTGGCTGATATTCGATCTCGAAATTAGGATAATAGGACAATAAACTTTGATAGATTTCCTTGGGTGAGAAACTCATACCCGCAAGATTATAACTTGTACGAGTTTTTATGTTTTCTTTTGGTGCATCCATTAACTGAAGTGTTGCATGTATGGCATCATCCATATACATCATTGGTAAATAAGTATGTTCGCTCAAGAAACAAGTAAAGTTTTCTCCTTTCACTGCTTTATGATAAATGTCTACGGCATAGTCGGTTGTGCCTCCTCCTGCTAAAGACTTGTAGCCTATTAAACCAGGATACCTTAAACTCCTTACGTCTACACCATATTTATTGAAATAATATTCGCACCAATGTTCGCCTGCTAATTTTGAAATACCATATACCGTATTGGGATCCTTAAATGCTTGTTGAGGCGTTTGGTCTTTGTCAGAATTTGGACCAAAAACAGCAATGGAACTAGGCCAAAATACTTTTTGAATATGATGATCTCTTGCCACTTCTAATACATTTAATAGACCACCCATATTCAAATCCCAAGCTTGTACAGGATTTTTTTCACCTAAAGCAGATAGGATAGCTGCTAAGTGATAGATTTGGGTAACACCTTCTTTAGCAACAATGGAAGCCAAGCTGGCTTTATCCATGACATTCAAAGTTTGAAAAGAACAATAGTCAAATTTGTTTTTTGCAGACTCCTGAAAATCCGTTGCAAGAACATTATCCTTTCCGTATTTGTCTGACAATGCTTTTGTAAGTTCTATACCCAATTGTCCACCTGCACCTATCACTAAAATCTTGCCCATTAAACGAATGTTTGTTTGTATATGTAAAATTAGTTCTTTCCCTTAAATAGTCAAACTTAATATTATAAATAAAGGAATGCCAATTGGCCATTGTTAATTAAACAAGCCCGCTAATTTATCCGAAACCCGATGACTGATATTGGTAGAAATGGTAAACTCAATTGTTTGAGGCATTAAACTTGATAAGGACATTTTTGTTTGATACACATCATAGGTTAATCCAAATTTGTATTTTTTATACATTAAACCAACATATGGGATAATAGCATCTTTTGTTCTATAAAAACAACCAATATAAAGACGATCGTAATTTTCTCCTTTTGAATTCATTGGAATACTAAATACAGCTCCAGTATATACAAATTCACTTTCATATCTGTTTTGATAATCTGCATGAAATGCAATCGTGTTATATTCCCAAACCCTTTTTTCAAAATTAATTTGTGCTAAGGTTTGATAAGATTGTTCGAATTTTTCAAGTGGTTGTTCCGTTGAACTTCTATTGATATAAAATAAACTACCCCCAAATTGAAAAAAGGTTTGTTCATTTGATAAGGTATACAATAATCCTACATTGGAAGAAAATTTACTTGGAGTAGAATTGATGACTTCTAAACTACTTGCATTAAACAATCTTCCAGAATTAAATTGATCACCAAAAGTAAGTTTTGAAGCGTCAATTGTCCTTGTAATCAAAGTAGAACTAATGCCCATTGCAATACTGCTTGTTTTTGGTCCATTTAAAAAAAATCGATTAGATAAACTAAGTGTGATGGCATTGGTTTGCAAAACACCATCTAAAACTTGCTGTGAGACAGCTTGTACACCCATTCCGAAAAGATTGTTTTTATCATAATTATTCTTTCCTACTAGAGCAACATCTGCGGCAAGGCCTATCGTTCTATATGCGTTTCCAACTCCTTCATATTGTGTTCTAAAAATTGTTTGTACTTTATTGTTGATCCCAAAACCTGAGGTAGCGGGATTAAAGAAATTATTTAAATTAAAGTTCTGAGATGAATAAGGGGTTTGCGCGTAAGTATCTTCTCCAAAAGACAGGAGAAAAATCCCAAATATAAAGTATATGGTTTTATTCATTTATCTTAATAATATAAAGGATCCTGTTTTTGTAATGTGTTCGTTTTTGTAAGTAATATAATCAATCAAATAAGTATAGGCATCCATTTCCTGATCAATGCCATTGAATTTACCGTCCCAGCTATCGGTTAGTCTATTTGTTTGGAAAATAATTTTTCCAAACCGATTGAAAATTCTGAAGAAGTTAAATGTTTTGAGTCCTGCACCATATTCAATTTTTAAGACATCGTTGAGATTGTCTCTATTGGGTGTGAATGCCTTTGGAATAGAAACTACAATCGCATTTGAGACATCTATATAATACACATCATTGATAAAACATTCAGTGACTGGATCTGTTCTTTTTAAAATATATTCAATAGAACTATTCGCTCTGAACATTGGATTGGGAATGAATGGATTTGAAAGATTAAAACTGGGCGACCATTTGTAATTGATATAGCCAGAATCTATTTTTTTAGGAGTGAACATGGTATCCTGATCGGCAAGTACAAATAGGGTGAATTTAGATGGTGGCAAGGGTACTACCACTTTAACCGAATCCCCTTTTAACTGATACTCATATTTTGGACAATAGTCATTCTTAACAGATAATTTTATTTGATAGCTGCCAATTTTATCATAGCTATGCGTTACAGGTTGTGCTTGGTTAAACGATTTACCATCTCCAAAGTCCCAAGTTAAATAGACATTTTTTTGGTCTTTTGCATTTGTATTAATAACCAAATTGCCTTGAAGACAGCTATATGGATTATAAGTTAAAGTATAAACCGGTATGTTTAATTCTTTTATCAATATTGAATCTGACTTTAATGAATTGCAATAACCATCATTCACAACTAGTGTATAGTTGCCTTTTTGTGCCGTTGAAAATGTGTCAATGGTATTGGTTGAATATTTGGTCATGCCATTCAATAGCCAAGTGTAGGCGCTTCCACCAGCTCCCAATAAAGTGATTGGGTCTCCATTACAAATGACCGTATCCTTTGCTTTTAAAATCGCAGTTGGAATATCACGAACATTCAAATTATTTAGATTGTTAAAAACGTATTCACATTTTTTAGGGTCAACTAGTTTTAATGAGATGTTGATATTATCTGGTGATAGACCATTTAAAATATTTGCTGAAAAATTAGCAGCACTGGTTTTATCAACGGACCAGATTTCATTAAATGGTTTTAGTCCGCCAGTAATTTCTGTATTAAAATGAAGCGTATCTAGTTTACAGACATAATTTTTTGTGAGTATTGTAGTTGCCTTACTAGGTGGAGGTACAATTGAAATACTTTGAGCGGTATCATCAAAACAAGTACCCCCGGTATAGGCTATTAATTTGATCTTAAAACTGGTCGTATCAGGAAAACTATATTTTGTATACTTGTGTTTATAGATTTTCTGTTTACCGGGATTTTCATCTACTGTTGTATCTAAAATATCTCTATCATAGTCCCAATAGATAATTAGTTTCCCCACTGATCCAATATCCACTTCAGAATTATTGATAATGCTGACTTCTTTATTGCTACACAAAGCGGTGTCATTTTGAACTAAAAATATAGATCTAGGTCTAGACCCATTCACTGTGAATACACTCGTATCAGCGCTAATGCATCCCGCTATACTTTTAATTTCAAGTGATACATTGTACTCACCCGGTATTAAGTATCGATGCTTTGGATTGGCAATGGTATCCGTATTGGGAAATAATGTATTTGCAAGATCTCCAAAATTCCATTTATAACTAAAGCCTTTAGAATTGTCTGCAATTTTTGTGGTATCAATAAACTTAGCAAAAGAATCCTCCAAACAAATTTCTGGCATGATAAAACCAACAACTGGGTTAGGATGACTAATGATTTCTTGCTCTAGCGTATTTTGACAACCATTTTTTGTGATGGCAGATAATTTAACCTTGTACTTTTTTGCATCAACATAGCTATGCTTGACAACTGCATTCGTAAGAAGGGTGTCGATGGTAGTGCTATCACCAAAATTCCAGATCCACTTTTCAATAATAGTTGGACTTTTGCTTTTTGAAGAATCTGTAAATAAAATCTCTTTATTTTGACATGTGATTGGTGAAAAATTAAAATTAACAGTTGGTAAATCATCTAGCAGAATAGATGCGAATAGGGTATCGCTAATGCAACCAATTTCTGTAATTAAAAAATATTTAATATCATACTTGCCAGCTGTGTCATATTTAAATTTAAAACCAGCAGCAAAATCTTTAAAAATATTATTCCCTAAATCCCATTTATAATTAGTTATTTTTTTATCATTTGCATTTAAAATACTAGCATCTGCAAAACTAACAGAATCTGATATGCAATTACTTGTAATAATTTTATTGACTGCTTTAGGTGGCTCTAGCACTTCTAAATCAAAACTAATTTCTTGTTCACCGCTACATCCATCAACACCTAATGGATTATTTACTACCACCTCGATGGTATATGTGCCAGCTGTCTGATAAATCAATTCTTTATTTAATTTAAAAGTGTAAATCCACTTACCACTTACTAAGGAGGAATCAATTGCTTTTGGAGCAGGATCGTCTACTGGATCAAAGGACGGTATTTTCCATTTTAAGAGATTCGGCTTATAAGGAAGCGTGATAGATGCAATAAAGGGAGCGCCCTTGCATGTCACTGCTTTGGCGTCGACTGAAGCAAACTTATTGGTGATGAGTAATTTTTGATACAAATCTTTCACATTGGTTCCGGCGCTATAACTATAGGACTCAGGACTGCCAAAACCATAACAAAAAGCATTGAATCCACTATCAGAAGTCAATCTGATACTTAAAAATGTACCGTTAGCTACTGTAAATTTTTCTTGTAAATAAGAGTAGTTGGTATTGGCTATTTTTACAAACGTGTTAGTTGGTTTTTGGCCATTTATTTTAAAACTTGGAATACCCTCATTTCTTATCACCACATTGATATTCTGATCTGTAATCGCATTTTTTGGAGTTAAAAAAACAGTGACATCATTGATATTTTGTTCCACCGGATTTAAAATCACCATATCTGGATCACCCACACCAATATCAGCAGTTTGTGTAAGTGCATACTGCGCTATTGCAACAGGCTTATTGGAATTAATAGCAAATGCAGCTTGATTGGTATAACTAGAATCTTTAAATTGATTTGCATTTAATGAAAAAGTTTGTCCATTGATGACTACTTTAGTGCCATCCTCTTTAGCTAACACTCTTATGATGAATTTATTTTTTCCACGATAAGGTGTGATGAAATAATTTAAGCCCCAAGAATTAACAGGGTAACATTGCTGATACAAAGGATCAACCGATCCCGCTCCATTATTACCAATTGACACACTACTACTTCCACTAAAAACGGCAATTTTTTTACATACACTCCCATCAACCGAAGTGGATTCAATGGATGTACCCGTTAAGTCAAGTGGATCCTGAAAGGAATAGATAGTTCCTGCTTTAGGTAGCTCCACATCATAGCTTGTTCCTGAAATTTGTCCATTTTTTCTTAATTGAATCCGAATAACGGTATTATCTTCTACCGCGACTACACTAAATTGAGACCTCCTAAACTCACCGGCCTCTGCTGTTCCAGATGCGGATTGAGTGTATGAAATAACTTGATATTTTTTTTCTAAAACAGATATGGGTAAAATAATAGAAGCTGCAGAGCGTGCACTGGCATACATATGTGCGTACACCACAACGCCAGGCTTACCTTCGGTCACAATGACTTTAATACCTTTATTTAAAACAACATTTTTAATTTTTAGCGGATCATCAATAGCAGATTCAGCGCCACTTACATAAGTGGTGTTTCTTGGTAAAATAAACTCCTGAGGCGTAAAAGCGATTATATTAAACGGAGTTGAATCTCCATTAATCACAATATGCCCACTTGTATTTTTATCTGAACTAATGTACAAAGATAATTCAGCTAAATTATTATTACTTGGTGCGTGAGGAGGAAATACCACCCAAAATTCCTTGCCCTTATTAGAAAAATCTTGCGCATATCCAACAGCTATGTTGAACGCAAACAAAAGAAGGGGAAATATTATATTACGAATAATTGGCATATTGATAGGGGTATAGCACAAAAAGCGCTTTTGAAAATAATCAATTTATGCCCCAAAACGATACTTTTTGACAAGATATTAGACAATAAAATAGAATACGAGTTTAATTGCCAAAGGATAATCTATTTATAAGCCTAATGAATCAATTAGATAAAAATTAAATTATATATATAAAAAATACCAAGCTTTAGCAAAAAAAGCCCGTCAATGACGGGCTTTTTTTGCTAAATAGATTCGTAAGCAATGCTACTAACGATGGACTATTTTTGATTCATTAAATCCAACATTGGTTTTGTGTCATATATATCCCACTCTTCCACAATTTTACCATCTTTCATTCCATTTACTACACTCACAATGACTTTAACTTCCTTATCTCCTTTCTTATAAATTGTTTGTTGAAATGACATCACATAATTGGTAACACCATTTGGCGAAGCTACTTTATTCACTATTTCCCAAATTGGGTCTACTTTTTCCACTTTAACAGAGATTCCGTTTGATTTGAAGTAATTAAATAAAGATACATTTTGATCTAAATTCATATCTTTCCCATTGTCATGGAATATAGCTGAATCTGCATACAATGATCTATAAGTCGCAGAATCCATCGCTTCAAAAGCGACTACCATCTTTTTTACCAAATCAATATTGGCTGAACTGTCAAGATTGTAACTATTTAAATCTGCAGGAGCCGCAAATGTGCTTGCTGTTTCTGTTTTTGGAGAACATGCAATGATGGTGCTTACCACCAGACATGCTAAAATGAACTTTTTCATATGAATTTAATTTTTAAATTGAATGGTCAATCTAGTCATCTAAATAGGAAAATGCCCCTGAGTATGGCTCTAATTTGTTCCTTAAAGCTATTTATGGAACAAATTTGCTTAAATTGGACTTAGTAATCACCCATTTATGGCTATACTTTTTCCTTTATTTGGGATATTCACCTCCTTCATCCTTTTATACTATTTAAGTTCCTTAAATAGATCGAATATATTCTTAGCGCTTTTTTTCTTGTGTTGTAACCTGGTGGTATTGGTCTATTATGGCTTGCATTTTACCAAGGACCTCTTTTGGGAAGGAATAAGCTTCGTGCATTGGCTTCCCTTATCCTATTTACTAGGCCCTTTGTTGTGGTTCTATGTAAAGACGACAATATCAGACAATAATAAACTTGAAAAATGGGATTGGTTGCACTTGCTTCCTGCAGCTTTTATTGTCATCAATTGCCTGCCATTTACAACGCTTCCATTTGATCAAAAGGCAAAAATTGCTCATGAAATAGTCAATGTAACCGAGAATTATACGCTTAGTTTCAATTTTGTATCATTTGAATTTATCCTTTATTCAAGATCGATTCATCTTTTATTGTACTCTCTTTTTACATTAATTTACTTTTACAGTCGCAGCAACGCCATCTTAATAAAATATAATCAGCTACCCTCTAATCATCGAAATATTAGTAGATGGTTTTATTTGCTTTGTTGGATACAAATTGTTATAGCAATTAATAGTATAGGACATATGAGTACTTTGTATGGTGTTCAATTTAGTGTATTGGGAATTCCATCCACTATAATTTTTAGCCAGAAATATTATTTTGAAATTTGTGGTGGTGGATTTTTCTTACAAAATATCTTCCTATTCTTATTCCCTAAGATCCTTTATGGAAATGTATCTTATACGATTGAGAAAGGGAAAGATAATATTATAGAAGAGTTTAAGTCGAGTTTGCCTAAGAAACTAAAAGAAACAATCACAGTGCAGGATATTGAGCAGATCATTCAAGCCTATTTAAGTAGTTCACCTTTCACTCAAAAAGAATTTTCACTTTCTCAAATGTCTTTTGATTTAAAAATACCAGAGCGGTTTTTATCCAACTACTTTAATAAAGAACTCGAAATTACATTTAGTGACTGGAGAAAAAATTTAAGAATCGATCATGTATGTGCCTTGATCGAAGATGGAGAAGCAAAAAATTTAACGATAGAAGCGATTGCTACAAATGCGGGATTTGCGTCTAGATCAAAATTCATTGACGCTTTTAAAGAGCGAAAGGGAGTAACCCCTTCCGCTTTTATAAAATCTTTTAGAACAGTAGAAGCTTAGCGAGG
>Ga0209088_10000386_pt1 | contig 32444 bp, 31 predicted proteins | sample S_140625_EF_Meta_FD_187324 | JGI IMG/M metagenome (GOLD analysis project Ga0209088, IMG submission 187324) | Freshwater microbial communities from Lake Simoncouche, Canada to study carbon cycling - S_140625_EF_MetaG (SPAdes) (version 2) | ecosystem: Environmental > Aquatic > Freshwater > Lake ... | reverse complement strand
AGGTGGAGGAGGCCCCCCCCGAGCAGTTCTTCACCAACCCCACCCAGGAGCGCAGCAAGCGCTTTCTCGATCAGATCCTCATCTCCAACCCATAGAGCCCTTCGAACAGCAGATAGGCGGCGAACACCAGGGCCAGGACACCCACCAGCCATTCCGCCTTGTGTTGCAGCCAATGTTCCAGGCTGGCGATGCCGTTGCGGATGGTGCCCGAGCTGCCAATCCAGGCCAGCGGGGGCAGCAGCAACAGGGAACTGGCCATCAGGGCAAACACCACGGTGATTTCAACATCGGCGGATCGGCCGGGGTGGTTGATCAACAGCAAGCCCGCCTGCTTGAGATAAAACACCAGATTTTCGGGCGTCAGCAGGGCCCCCGCAGCGCCGATCAGCACCAGCATCGCCGTGTCCACATCCGGCAATTTGTTCATGAAGCGCAGCGCCATCCCTTCCTCGCCGAGGCTGGCCTGGGGGGTCAGTTGGTAGAGGCCCAGGGCCATCAGGCCGCCGGCCCCCAGCAAATCGATCAGGACCTGTTCCCGTTCGCCATGGGCGAGGCTGATGCCGAAGGCGCTGCCCACGGTCATCAGCAGGGTCACCGCCAGCACATTGGCCAGGGTCCAGCCACTGACGTAGGCGAAGGCCCGGCGCAGGGGCGCGCGGCCCAGCAGCAGCAGGGTGACCACGCCGATGTGGAGCGGGCTGAAGGCGATGCCGATGCCGAACAACGAAGACTGGGTGACCAGGGACAGACTCATCAAGGTGCTCCCGCGGCAGACAACCCCTGACGGGGCCCCGGGACCCTAACGAGCCCCCCCGCCTGTCGGTGTCGAGCGTTACCGGCTTCAGTGAGCAGCCCCCCCCGATCCGCTAGCCCAACGAATGCAGACAGCAAAAAGGGGCCCGGCTGGACCCCTTGAATCAATGAAGTGGATGGTCCAGCTTCAGGCTTGGGGCGCCCCAGACTTGATCCGTTGGCGCAGGCGACGGCTGACCCCGAATCCGGCGGCGGCTCCCAGGATCGGCAGGGGGCCCGGAGCTTGGGCGTTCTGGAATTCAGCCTCGAATTCGTAGGTGATCGGATTGGCAACCGTCTGCTGAATCCACATGGTGTAGTCCCCGGAGGCCAGGGGGCCCGCTACCGGACCCAGCAGCGATTGGCTGAACAGGTCGGTCTGGCTGGCGGGATTGGTCACACAATTTTCCGTGCCCGAGGGGGCCAGGGCACCGTAAAACTCTGAGCACACTCCTTTGGTGCCGAAGTGGCTGTAGGCCAGGGCACCGGGAAGTCCCGGGGAAGGGGCGAACACCGGCGCGGTGGTCCACTTGTTGCCCGCCATCAAGCCCACGAAGCCGCGGTCATCCGTGGAGGTGAAGCTGGTGAGGGTCAGGCTGGTGAACACCTTGCCGGTGGGCACCGTGAAGGTCACGTAATCGGCGGTGGGGGACACCCCTCCAGCCACCGTACCGACGTTGGTGACGGTTCCTTTGATTTTCACCTTCTTCGATCCGGTCTCCACGCTGGGGGCCAGGGGATTGTGGCTATAGGCGGCCTGGGTGGCGCTGGGGCTGGCCAGCAGGGTCAGCGCAGGCACCAGAGCCAGTAAGTGCAGCAGAGATTTGGAAGAGTGCACAGCTAAGTAAAGAAGAGGTAAAACTCTAGACTCTTCAAATTTATCAGTTTTTGGAGCGCTGTGGCCTTTTGTTGCCGATTCAGAGCAGTTGGCAGGCCTGTTCCCCTTGGGATTCTGATCGATTTGTTCTAGGCCCGCTGGGCTGGTGGAGCCTCCCTTGGGGGGAGGGAGGCCCAATCGGCGGCGTTGAGGCTGGGAAACAGGCCGTCCTCGCCCTGCACGGCCGCCAGCCAGTCGGCGGGAGGGGCGGTGCCGGTTTCGATCGCATCCAACAGGCGCCAGAAGCGGTCTAGGTGCCTGTGAATCCGGTCCCGGGCCAGGTCGGTGGTGGTGCCGGCCCGCAGGATGAAGCTCCAGTCCGAACTCTGGGCCAGCAGCAGCTCCCGTCCGGCCTGGGCCAGCCACTGGCGCTGGGCGGTGCTGCCCACGCCCCGGTTCACCCGCCGCACCATGGCCCGGGAGGCCCGCTGCCATTCGGCCACCACCCAGGTGTTGGTGGCATTCATCCAGTAGTCGTGGTAGCCCCCGGCGCCCCAGCTGGAGGGGGACGGCTGACACACCTGCAGGGCCATCGGCCGCCCCAGCACCTCCCGCAGGTGGGTGAAGCGCACCCCCGCCGCGGGCCCCTGACGGAACAGCTCGGCGAGGAAGTCGGGCCCCTCGTACCACCAGTGCCCGAACAGCTCCGCATCGAACGGGGCCACCAGCAGGGGGGCGCGATCCATCGTGGCGGCCAGGGCCTCGAGCTGGTCGGCCCGGCCCTGCAGATAACGGTGGGCGTGCTCCTGCACCCGCCCGGCCGCCACGGCGGGTTGATAGGGCTGCTTGTCCTCCAGGGGACAGCCCTGGGCCGTCACCCGATGCAGCTTCAGCCCCAGGGGGCGACGGCTGCGGATGCCGCAGTTCCCCAGGCTGGCCTCCGGCAGATCCCAGCCGAGGTCGCGGTGGAATTCCCGGTAGGCCCCATCGCCGGGATAGCCCTGGCTGGCACTCCACACCGGCAGGGTGGAGGTGCTGTCCCGTCCGAAGAAGGCCACCCCGGCCGGCGCACAGATCGGTGCGTAGACCCCGTAGCGGGGGCGCGGCAGGGCGTGCAGCAGCCCGTGGCCGTCGAGCAGGGAATAGCGCAGTCCACAGCCGGCCATCAGGTGGTCGAGGCCTTCGTAATAGGCACACTCCGGCAGCCACAGCCCCAGGGGGCGATCCCCCAACAGCCGCTGGTGTTCCCGCAGGGCGGTGCGCAGCTGGGCCCGCACGGCTTCGGGGGAGTCGCGCAGCAGGGGGAGATACCCGTGGGTGGCGGCGCAGCTGATCAGGTCGAGCACGCCGGTCTGCTGCAGCCGGCGGAACCGGGGCAGCAGGTTGCCGTCGCAAGCGAGAAACTGGGCCCTCGCCCGCTGCAGCCGCTGGTCGAGATCGCTTGCCGCTGCCGCCAGCTCCTGGGGAGCCTCCTGCAGGAGCTGCAGGCGCTGTTCCAGCCAGGGCACGAAGCGATGGTTGAGCTCCGGGTCGCTCAGCAGGGCCAGCAGGGTGGGGGAGAGGCCGAGGGTGAGCCGGGGCTGTTGGGCGGGGTCGGCGGCGGCCGCCTCAAGCACCGCCAGCAGGGGCAGGTAACACTCCTGCAGGGCCTGGAAGTACCAGTCTTCTTCCAGGGATCCCGGCTCACTGGAGCGAACGTAGGGAAGGTGGGCGTGGAGCACCAAGGCCAGATCGCCGATGGCCATGCACGTCCCGCGGTGATCGCAGTGTAGGTCGCCGTTTCCACGGTTCCCAAGGATCGGACGCCGCCCCGTAGAATGGTTTCAACTCATAGTCATTCCGCCTTAACTGCCCATGGCCCGCGATCCCGGTCGGGTACTGATCTTTGACACCACCCTCCGCGACGGCGAGCAATCGCCCGGCGCCAGCCTCAACCTGGAGGAAAAGCTGGCGATTGCCCACCAGCTGGCCCGCTTGGGTGTCGACATCATCGAGGCCGGTTTCCCCTTTGCCAGCCCCGGGGATTTCAATGCCGTTCAGCGCATCGCCGCCAGTGTGGGCGGCCCCGACGGGCCGGTGATCTGCGGCCTGGCCCGGGCCGCCGCCGGCGATATCAAGGCCTGTGCCGAGGCCGTGGCCCCCGCCGCCCGTCGCCGCATCCACACCTTCATTGCCACCAGTGACATTCACCTGGAACACAAGCTCCGCAAGAGCCGCTCCGAGGTGCTGGCGATCACGGCCGAGATGGTGGCCTATGCCCGCTCCCTTGTGGAGGATGTGGAGTTTTCCTGTGAGGATGCCGGCCGGAGTGATCCGGAATACATGCATGAGGTCATTGAAACCGCCATCAAGGCCGGGGCGACGACCATCAATATTCCCGATACGGTTGGCTATGCAACTCCTGCTGAATTTGGCGACTTGATCGCCGGGATTAATCGCCATGTTCCCAATATCAACGAGGCGGTAATTTCGGTACATGGCCACAATGATCTCGGCCTGGCCGTTGCCAATTTTCTCGAGGCTGTGAAAACCGGTGCCCGCCAACTGGAATGCACGATCAATGGCATTGGGGAACGGGCTGGCAATGCGTCGCTTGAGGAGTTGGTGATGGCCTTGCATGTGCGTCGTAGTTATTTCAACCCCTACTTGGGCCGCCCCCGGGACAGTGCCGAGCCCCTCACCGGTGTACGCACCGAGGAGATCACCAAAACCTCGCGTCTTGTCTCTAATCTCACCGGCATGGTGGTGCAGCCCAACAAGGCGATTGTGGGGGCCAATGCCTTCGCCCACGAATCCGGTATTCATCAGGACGGCGTACTCAAGAACCGCCTCACTTACGAGATTATCGATGCCCAAACCGTGGGATTGATGGATAATCGAATCTCCCTTGGGAAGCTCTCGGGTCGTAGTGCCTTCCGGGCTCGACTTGAGGAACTTGGCTATAATCTTGATGGCGAAGACCTCAATGATGCCTTCATCCGCTTCAAGGAGTTGGCTGACCGCAAGCGGGAGATCGTCGATCGCGATCTGGAGGCCATTGTTAGTGAGCAGGTGCAGCAACAGGGTGAGGCACGATTCCAGTTACGGCGCGTCCAGGTCAGTTGTGGGACGGGTCTCCAGCCCACGGCCACGGTCACCTTGGCCACGGCCGATGGCACGGAGCTCACGGAGGCGGCGATCGGCACTGGCCCGGTGGATGCCGTCTGCCGGGCCCTCAATCGCCTGGCCCAGGTACCCAATGAACTGGTTGAGTTCTCCGTGAAATCTGTCACCGAGGGAATTGATGCCATGGGCGATGTCACGATTCGCCTGCGTCACCAGGGGATTCTGTATTCTGGTCACTCCGCAGATACCGATATTGTGGTAGCGGCGGCCCAGGCTTTTGTGAATGCCCTCAACCGCCTTGTGGCTGGCGGCCAGGCGAATCCCCTGCACCCTCAAAAGGCGCCTTTGCCGGTCGCCGAGGCGCCCAGGTTGTGATCGAACGGTCTGGTTCTTTTCTGACATCTCTACCCCTCCGACCTTTTTCCGGTGTCTGATTCGCCCTCCAAGACCACCAGAACCTTATATTTACACGTTGGTCATCGAAAAACCGGAAGCAGTTACATACAGTACTGCTTGGCCGCGTCCAGGTCGGTCCTTCAATCTGCAGGAATTGATTATCCAATCTCTGGGGAGATCTTGCAGCAGGCGATTAACAGGTTACCCACGTCTGGTAATGGTCTGGAGTTGGCCCGTGCCCTCAAGCGCGGCGATCGCCAGGTCGTGCGCGACCATCTCTTGACCGCAAATTCCCTCGACACCTTATACAGTGCCGAGCAGTTATTGAGTGTTCTCTCCCTGCCAGAAGCGGCTGATCTGTTGTTCTCGGAAGCTGTTCATGCTCAGATCGGTCGAATCTCGATCTTGCTATTTATCCGGGAACCGGTCGATCATGTTGTCAGTGCCTATGGCCAGGAAGTGAAGCGTAATTACGGCAATTTCGATGTTAATATTGAGGATTATTTTGCTCAATATAATCAGCCTGCCAAAGTGTTGGCTGCCCTTGAAGCGTTCGGGCGATGGCCTGATCTGGTGTCGACGGAAGTCCATAACTATTCGCGCTGTACGGAGGATCTGGCCGATCTTTGTTTTCACTGGCTTGGTTTTGGGGCCTCGGCTGAGCGTGGTTCGGCCCCCCAGTTGGCGGACTCTGGAGAATCAAAGCAGGTGAATCGATCCCTCACCGTGGCGGAATTTGAATTCTGTAAATCCCTGATGGAAATGGGGATGAAGCCCAATCGTCTTTCCGATGCTCTTGTGTCAACTCTTCCGGAGATTAGAAGTGATCTGTTTGACCACTTGGCGCAGTTGGCTGCTCCCCAGATTGCTCGTTTGTCCACGCGATTGCAGCCGGTGCTGAGCAGGGTCAACCCCCTGTTGCCTGCCCAAGCGCGTTATGCTTCCATTGCCCATCCCCTGACGCTCCCTGTTGGTAATTCCAGTGGGATTGGGAGCGCGAAGATGTCCGGAGAACAGGCCTGTGGCCCGTCGGACATGTATGGCTTGAATGCGCAACAAATTCGGGTGATCTGTGATGTGCTGACCCTGGATGGATCCCGTCGGCCGCAGAGGTTTTGGATGCCGGCCCTCACGTGGACGCTCCAGCGGATCGCCGCCTTGCGGGCTGGGTGCAGGCGCGTCCTGTCTCCCAGGCCATCCCGCCGCTGAAGGCCTGGGGTTTGGGGCTGGAAAGACCAGCTCCCGACTTAATCCGACAGGACTCTTCCTTGTGTTTGATCAAGCGCGACGGCGCGATGGCGTCGGCAACGCCCATTCACTAGGAAAGCGCTGGCGGGAGGCGGTGGACTTGGACGCATTGACAGGTGGCCCTTTTTTGTGCCAAAGTTTAAGTATTGGCCAATTTTGTACATTTTCACCTTTGGCCCTCTTGGTCGGCGGGCCGTTCTGAAACGTTTCCATGCTCTGGGTCCCGTTCAAGCTGTCGATGAAGGGGTTCTCCCCCCTTTACGTGTCGGTCGCCCTAATCTGCCTCTGTGTCTACGCCCTTTCCGATCAGTTTGACCTATCCCACCCCTGGGATAAAATACTGAAAGAGTTTTCGCTGTATCTGTCCTTCTCCATGTTTTGCGTTTACTTTCTTCAGTACCTCTACTGAAAGGCCAGCAACGACGCATTCCTGCCGAGACAAGCTTCCATTCCCCCTGACGTTGCCGTTTGTCCATGCGCTATCTCGTCAGCACCTCTCGGGCGACAACGTTCTCCCGTGCGCTTCAGCTGGGGGTGCTGTTGCTTGTCGCCCTGCTGATGTTGCTTCCGTTGTTGTGGTTGGTCAGCACGTCCCTCAAGGGCCCGGCTGAAAATATTTTCACCAGTCCACCGACCCTGTTGCCGCTTCGGCCCAGCCTGGAGGCGTATCACCGGCTGTTTGCCGAGACGCCCCTGGCCACCTATCTCCTCAACAGCAGCCTGGTGAGTGGGGTGGCGGTGCTGGCCAATCTTGTGTTCTGCTCCCTGGCCGCCTATCCGCTCGCTCGATTGCGCTTCAAGGGGCGCGGTCTGGTGCTGGCCTTGGTGGTGGCCACGATTCTGATCCCCTTCCAAGTGGTGATGATTCCGCTCTATCTCTTGATGGTTCAACTCGGATTGCGTAACACCCTTTGGGCCCTGATTTTGCCCCAGGCCGCCACGGCTTTTGGCATTTTTTTGTTGCGTCAGAGTTTTCTTGCCGTGCCCGTGGAATTGGAGGAGGCGGCCCGCATTGATGGCTGTACTCCCCTGGGGGAATGGTGGAACGTGATGATTCCTGCTGCTAAAGCCGATCTGATCACCCTGGCCATTTTTGTATTTATTGGCAGCTGGAGTGATTTCCTGTGGCCTTTAATCATTTTGGATGATCCTGAGCGCTATACGCTCCCCCTGGGTCTGCAGCAGTTGGCCAGTAGCTTTTCCCTTGACTGGCGTTTGGTCGCAGCCGGATCGGTGCTTTCGATTCTGCCTGTTCTTTTTCTTTTTATTCTTTTACAACGTTATATTCTTCCCAGTGCCACTGCCGATGCCGTCAAGGGGTGAGGCGATCAATATTGCCGTTGGCGGGAGAGGGAAGTGCCGTGCTTCCCGGCCTGGGCATGGCCGGCAGCGAGGGGGGGGACAGCATGGGAGGGAGCAGCGAGTTGGCCTTGCTGCGGGGAATCGGCGCGATCGGGAGGACCGGTGGGATCGAACGGCTGGCTGGGTTCGACTCCGCGAACTCTTGGCGCTGCCGTTGGCTCTGATACAACCTTGCTTCTAACTGGGCGTTTTGCTTCTCCAGGGTCTGAAGGCGTTGGCTGAGAATTTGAACCTGTTGTTCCAGCCCATTGCTGCGCGAAAGGATTCGGCTGTTCTCTAGTCCCTGCACCCGTGCCTGCAGGGTCAGGATGGATTTGCTTTGTTCCCGGGTCCGGCCGATCAGGGCCATCAGCAGCACGGTGACCAGCACGCTCAGACCGATCTGAAACCAGGGCATCCAGCGCGGTAGGCGTGCCAAGGAGGTGTCATCGGATTCGGAGGGGGACAACATCGGTGTCGCGGTGGCATGGTTCGAATCCTGGCGCCCTGCGCTACCGATGGCCAGGGCCCCGGGCGGACAGGATGGCCCCCCAGGGCGTAGGGCGGGATGGCGTTGGATCCCAGTGTGGCGGATCCCAGGGTGGTGTATTCCGACCCCTGGTTGCTGGTGGTTGATAAACCCAGTGGCCTGCTCAGCCAGAGCGGCCTTGGGCCGGAGCTGGCGGATGCCGTGCCCGCTCGGCTTGAACCGCACTGGGGGCCCCTGAAGCTGGTGCATCGGCTGGATCGCGACACCTCAGGGCTCCTCGTGCTGGCCCGCGATCCCCAGGCCCATCGGCAGTTGTCGGCGGCCTTCGCCGCCCGCCGGGTGCGGAAGCACTACCTGGCGGATGTGGCCGGTCAGCCGGTCGCCGCGGGCTGGATCGACCAGCCGCTCCTGCGCCGCACCGCCCAGCCGCCTCGCTACGGCGTCGATCCGGCCGGTAAGTCCAGCTGCACGGGCTGGCGGCGGTTGCGGGGGAATCGCCATTGGAGCCGGTTGGAGCTGCGACCCCTCACCGGTCGTTCGCACCAGCTGCGGGTCCATCTTGCTTGGCTGGGCCATCCGATCCTGGGGGACCCGATCTATGGCGATCCCCTCTCCCGCGCCATGGCCCCCCGCCTGCGGTTGCATGCCCATCGCCTGGTGTTCGATCACCCCATCCAGGGCCGTCGCCTCGCGCTGATCGCCCCCCTGCCCTGGGGGGCCGAGCCACCGCCGCCGCTTGTGGGATCGGGCCCGGTGGTCCCAGAGTGCGAGGCCGCTTGACGCCCCCACCCCCATGGCCCAGCCCCTGCCGGTGAGCCTGCTTGGTTATCTGGCAGCCAGTCTCACCACGGTGAGCTTTTTCCCCCAAGCCCTCAAGACCGTCCGCAATGGCGACACCAGCGGCATCTCCTTGCGGATGTATCTCCTGCTCACGCTCGGCATCGCCGCCTGGGCGCTCTATGGCTTGATCACCCGCGATGGCCCCCTGATCGTGGCCAACCTGATCACGTTGGTGCCCGCCGTGGTGGTGCTTGAGCGCACGTGGCAAGCGCGACTTCTCCAACAGAAGCGCCTGCGGCTTGGGCAGGAACGATGAGTGGTGAACCCCTCTGGGTGGTGCTGGGGGCCGTCCCCGGCGCCTGGTTGCGGTTCTGGCTGGTGAACCAGCTGGAGCCCTGGTTGCCTCGTCGCCACTGGGGAACGGTGCTGGTGAACGTTTCGGCCTGCCTGCTGTTGGGTCTGGTCTTGGGGCTGGAGGGCCGGGGCCTGCTGAGCTCGGGGGGTGTCACCCTCCTGGCCACGGGGTTTCTGGGCAGTTTCAGTACCCTGTCCACCTTTCTGGCGGAGGTCCAGGGGGTGCTGGGGAAAGGCGAATGGGCTCAGGCGCTTGGTCTGGCGACCACAGCGGTGCTGGGGGGCTTGCTGGCCTTGCTGATGGGCCTGGCCCTGGTCTCCGTTCGATGAGCGCTCCGATGGGGCGTCGCTGGCGGGTCCCGCGCGAACTGCTGCTGGTGGGGGCGGGCGCCGTCCCCGGGGCCCTGCTGCGGTGGTGGCTGCAGGATCCCCTGGTGGCCAACCTGCTGGGGTGTCTGCTGTTCGGTCTGCTGATGGGGCCCGGAGCCGCCAGGCCGCGGCTGCTGCTGGTGGGAATGGTGGGGTTCTGTGGATCCCTCACCACCTTCAGCGGTTGGGAGCTCCAGCTTCAGCAGGCCCTGCAGCATGGGCGCCCCTGGAACCTGCTGGCCCTGCTGGGGGGCACCCTGGCCGGGGGGTTGGGGGGGCTGCTGCTGGGGATGGGGCTGGGACGGGGATTGGCGGCCCTGGGACGTCAGGCGCTGAAGGCTTTGCGGGCGGGGATCGGATAGGGAATGCGCCGGTGGCGCATCCGCTTCCATACGCGCACGAAGGCCCGCATCACCAGGTCCAGTTCGGCCCGGCTGATCCCGCTGGCGGCGATCTGGCCATCCTCTTGGCGGGCCTCGACGATGCGACGCACCATGGCGCTGGCCTCGGCCTCGCTGGTGCCGGGGGGCAGGGAGCGCAGGGCGGCTTCGCAACCGTCAGCCAGCATCAGGATGGCCGTTTCGCGGCTGCGGGGGTTGGGGCCGCGGTAGCGGAAGCTGGCTTCAGGGGTGGCCGGATCCCGTTCCCGCGCCAGGTGCAGGAAGTAGCCCATCTTGAGGGTGCCCTGGTGCTCGGGGATGAAGTCGGCGAGGGGACGGGGCAGGCGGTAGCGGCGGGCCAGACGCAGGCCTTCGTCCACGTGGGCCTGCAGGATCGCCGCACTGGCCTGGGGGTTGGCCAGGGTGTCGTGGGGATTGAGGCCCCCCTCCTGGTTCTCAATGAACCATTGGGGCCCGTGGAGCTTGCCCACGTCGTGGTATAGGGCTCCGGTGCGGATCAGGTCCACATCGGCCTGGATGGCCCGGGCCCCCTCTTCCGCCAACCCGGTGATCATCAGGGTGTGTTCAAAGGTGCCTGGTGCCTCAGTGGAGAGCCGCCGCAATAGGGGGCGTTCCAGGTCGGCTAATTCCATCAGCCGGGCCCGGGTGAGCAGCCCGAAGAAGCTTTCCACTAGGGGCGCCAGCAACAGGCCGGCCAGCAGCAGGCCCACCATCAACACGGCCTCGGAGATCAGGTCGCCGCCTCGGATCGGGTGGCCATCGCCGTGGCCCGCCAGCGCGACCAGTTGTCCAGCGAGCCACTGCAGCAGTAGGGCGCCCAGGGGCAGCAACAGGGCCAGCTGCAGCAGTTGGGCCCGTTGCCTCTGCCGGCCCGCCAGCACCGCGGCCACCGCCGCCACCACCACGGCCATGATCAGCCGGAGATCGGGGAGTTGTTCCAGGGGCCAGGGCCACAGCAGGCTGGCCACCGCCAGCCAGGCCAGGCCCGCCATCGTGCCCAGGCCCTGGGCCAACAGCAGGGTGGGGGGGACCAGAAGCGCCAGCACACTCACCTGGGAGCCGAGCCAGAGCTTGCAGGCCTGAACCACCAGCAGGGTGCCGAGGACGAGCAGGGCCTGGCGGGGTTCCAGGCTGGCTCGCCACCGGCGCATCACTAGCAGCATCACTGCGGTGGCGGCCAGGGCCTCGCCAAAATGGGCCAGCCAGGGCAAAGGCCGGGGGCGGCGGTTGATCAGGCCGAAGTAATCGAGCACATCAAAGGCCTCACTGCTCACCGGTTCCCCCTGGCGGGTGATCAGATCCCCTTGGTGCACAGTGATGGTGGGCAGACCCCTTTGGGTCACGAGCTCTTCGATTCGGTGCTGGCTCAGCATCGGATCGATCCGCAGGTTCGTGCGGCCCTGCAGATTGCTGGCCAGCAGGCGGCTGCCCAGGCTGCGGCCCGGTGGGGGCTGTTGGTCCAGCTGCAGGCTGGCGGCGAGAAGTAGCTGGGCATCGGCCAGATTGCCGGCTACCCCCTGGCTCAGCATGCGCAGCTGGGCCTGGCGGAGATCGCGCTCCCAGCGCATCAGGTCCACCGGGCTGAGTTGACGCAGCCAGCGCCGTTCAGCGCTGGTCAGTTGCAGGGGATCCACCCGGGGTTGATCGCTGGCCAGCTGGTTCTGAAGGGCCAGCAGTTGGCGATCCAGCTGGGACTGCAGCTGTTGGGTGGCGTGGTCGTCCACCACCTGCACCTGGGTGCGGGGCACCATCTGGCTGCGGCGCTGCTCCAGGGCCGCGCTGTCCATCACCGTGGCGTTCCGGGGGGCATGGACGGTGAAGGGGGCCAGCCGCCCGGGCCTCAAGCTGGGTTCCACCAGCCAGGGCCAGCTGGACAACAGCGCCACCAGCAGGCAGGCCAAAATCACCGTTCCCAGGCCTGGCCCGTGCCAGGGCACCAAGGCCTGGCGAGGCCGTTCCAGCCGCAGCAGCTGCCTCCAGAGCCGCTTCAGCGGATGAACGCCGGTTGGCATGGTGGAAAAGGGGTGGATCAACCTAGCGGCCCCAACGCTTGGGGTTGCATGCTGGGAACTGGCGCTACTCCATCCATGGCCACCCTGCTTGACGGCCGTCGCCTGGCCGCTGCCATTGAAGCGCGGCTGGCGGCGGTGGTGGCCGCCGGCCGCGATCAGGTTGGTCGCCCGCCGGGGTTGGCGGTGCTGCGGGTGGGAGACGATCCAGCCAGTGGCGTGTACGTGGCCAACAAAGAGAAGGCCTGCAGCCGCGTTGGCATCCTGAATCTCGGCAGCCATCTGCCGGGGGACAGCCCCGCCGCCACCGTGCAGGCCACGATCGAGGGGCTGAACGCCGATCCGGCCGTGGACGGCATTTTGCTGCAGTTACCCCTGCCCCCTGGCCTGGCGGAGGGGCCGCTGCTGGCGGCGATCGATCCGGACAAAGATGCCGATGGCCTCCACACCCTCAACCTGGGCCGGCTGCTCAAGGGGGAACCAGGTCCGCGCAGCTGCACCCCCGCCGGGGTGATGGCCCTGTTGGCGGCATCAGGGGTGACGCTGGCCGGCAAGCGGGCGGTGGTGGTGGGCCGCAGCATCCTGGTGGGCCAGCCGATGGCCCTGATGCTGCAGGCCGCCGATGCCACCGTGAGCGTCGCCCATTCCCGCACCGTCGATCTGGCCGCCCTCACCCGCCAGGCCGAGGTGTTGGTGGTGGCGGCCGGTCGGCCCGGCATCGTGGGGGCGGAGCATGTGCGTCCCGGGGCGGTGGTGGTGGATGTGGGCATCCACCGCCGGCCCGAGGGGGGGCTCTGCGGGGATGTGCGCCACGATGAGGTGGAGCCGATCGCCAGTGCCCTGTCGCCCGTGCCGGGCGGCGTCGGACCGATGACCGTGGCCATGCTCCTGGTCAACACCGTGGTGGCCTGGTGCCACCGCCATGGGCTGGAGCACGGATTGGACGATCTGTTGCCCTGAGCCCCTACGGGCCCCTGGGGTTTGGGCTGGGCTGTAAGAATCGCGCCGAGCACCTAGTTCCCCATGACCGCGGCGGTGAGCACGGCCTTTGATTTCACCGCCTATCTGGAAGATTCCAGGCTTCGGGTGGAGGAGGCACTGGATGGCGCCCTGGGTCCGGAGCGCCCCGAAGTCTTGAGGGAGGCGATGCGCTATTCCTTGCTGGCCGGTGGTAAGCGGCTACGACCGATTCTCTGCCTGGCGGCCTGTGACTTGGCCGGGGGCCGGGCGGAGCAGGCCATGCCCACGGCGGTGGCGCTGGAGATGATCCACACCATGTCGTTGATTCACGACGACCTGCCGGCGATGGATAACGATGATCTCCGCCGTGGTCGACCCACGAACCACAAGGTCTACGGCGAAGCCAGGGCGATTCTCGCTGGGGATGCCTTGCTCACCCGGGCGTTTGAAATGGTGGCGCTGCGCAGTCCCGGCCTGCCGGCGGAGCGGCTGTTGGCCGTGGTGGGGGAACTCAGCCTCGCCTCCGGAGCCCCGGGTCTGGTGGGGGGCCAGGTGGTGGATCTGGACAGCGAAGGCAAGGAGGTGGATCTGGACACCCTCGAATACATCCATCTCCACAAGACCGGTGCCCTGCTGCGGGCCTGTGTACTCAGCGGTGCCCTGATCGCCGGGGCCTCCGATGAGCTGCTGGAGGCCCTGCGGACCTATGCCCGCGGCATTGGCCTGGCCTTCCAGATCATCGACGACATTCTGGACGTCACGGCGAGCAGCGAGGTGCTTGGCAAGACCGCCGGCAAGGACCTCAGCGCGGATAAGACCACCTATCCAAAGCTGCTGGGGCTGGAGGAATCCCGCCGTCGGGCCGTGGCGCTCGTGGCTGAGGCCAAGGCGGCTCTCACCCCCTGGAGCGATGGCCTCGCCGGGGGGCGGGCGGCGCCGCTGCTGGCCCTGGCCGACTTCATCACCGGGCGGGATCGATGAACGTTGTCGCGGCCCTGTTGGCCAATGGGGTCCTGTGGTGGGGGTTGGCCGCCTGTGGGGTGGCCCAACTCTCCAAGCTCGTGATCGAACTGGTGGTGCACCGTCGCTGGAACCCCAGGGTGCTGGTGGAAACCGGCGGCATGCCCTCCAGTCATTCGGCGTTGCTCACCGGGACGGCCGCTGGCCTGGGGTGGCAGCTGGGCTTCGACGACCCGCTCTTTGCCCTGGCGGCGATCATGTGCTTTGTGGTGCTCTACGACGCCTCCGGGGTGCGGCGGGCCGCTGGACTCACGGCGGAGCGGGTGAATGGCCTCAGCGATCCGGCCCTGCCGCCCCTGAAACAGAACCTGGGCCACACCCGGTTGGAGGTGCTGATTGGCAGCCTGATGGGGCCGGCGGTGGCCCTGCCCGGCCTGGTGTGGGTGGGCACGCCCTTGGCGCTGGCCCAGCGCTGGGGTTGGGCCGCCGGCCTGGGCTGACCCCTAGGGTGACCAGCGCCAGCCTGGGATCCTGGGCCTTGTCATGGCGTCCTCCCACCCATGGCCGTTGAACCCCAGCCTGCCTTGACCGCTGCCCAAGACGAGGCGGAGGCGGCCTTTGCCACCTGGTTGGCCGCCCCTGCTGATGGCAGTCCCTTCGTGTTGCGGGGGTATGCCGGCACCGGCAAGACATTTTTGGCGATGCGCCTTCTGGCCCTGGCCGATGCGGCCGGACTCTGCTGGACCGTCGTGGCTCCCACCCACAAGGCCGTTGGTGTATTACGGCAGCAACTGGAGCGGGTGGGCCTGCGCCCCACCTGGTACCCCTCCACGATTCATCGTCTGCTGCGGTTGAAGTTGCGCCGGGAGCGGGAGTTGGAGCGCTGTGAGGCCACCGAGCAGACCGCCCAGGCCCTGGAGCATCTGGGGTTGGTGCTGGTGGATGAGGCCTCGATGATTGACAGCGAGCTGCTGGAGATCAGCCTGCGCTGCGCCCATCCCTATCGCTGTCGCCTCGTGTTTGTGGGGGATCCGGCCCAGTTGCCCCCCGTGGGGGAGAGCTCCAGTCCGGTGTTTGACCTCTCCCGTTGCCGTGGGGCGGAGCTCACCGCTGTGGTGCGCCACGGCGGGCCGGTGTTGCGGTTGGCCGCCGGGCTGCGGGGGGGTGCCCTGCCCTGCTGTCGCCCCCCCGTTCTGCCGCCATTGCGTCAGCCGGCGGGTCAGGTGGCGATTCTTGAGCGGCGGGACTGGCTCAGGGCGGCGCAGGAGGCGCTGCGGCGCTGCGCAGGCACCGACAACCCCGACCTAGTCCGCATCCTCTGTTACACGAATCGCTCCCTGGAGGAGTTGGTGCCGATGGCCCGACGGGCCCTGCATGGGGCGATGGCGGATCAGTTGGCCGTGTTGCCGGGGGAGGTGCTAATCACCCGTTCGGCGGTGCTGGCGCCGGCCTGTCGGGAGGGGGAGGCGGGGGGGGAAGAGCCGGACATGGTGCTGGGCTCCAACCGGGAACTCCTGGTTCAGGATGTGGCCCCGGAACGCTGTGATCTGGCGGATTTCGGGGTGGGCCATGACGATGGTCTGAGCGCTCCGGTGATCGAGACGCTCCAGGCCACGGTGGAGGCCGGCCAAGGACGCCTGCGGCTGCGGCTGTTGCCCCCGATCGGTTCACCCCAACGCCTGGCCCTTGACACGGTGCTCCAGCAGCTGCGCCAGCAGGCCAGGGCCGCCGGTCGGCAGGGCGGGCGGCCGCTGTGGCGGCGCTTTTTTCTGGTTCGGGATGCCTTTGCCTCGTTGGGTCCGGCTGCCGTGCTCACGGTGCACCGCAGCCAGGGCAGCACCTTCTCCGAGGTCTTCGTGGATGGGGATGTGTTCAGACCCGCCGATCCGGTGCTGCGTCGCCAGTTGGTGTACGTGGCGGTCACCCGGGCGAGCCAGGCGGTGGCGTTGGTGGCCGGCAGCGCCAGCGTTGCGGACCAGGAATGCTGGCGGCGGTGGCTGGATGCCGGTGCCCTTGAGGCTCACGACCTACGGGAGCAGCCTGCTGGATGATTGCAATGGTCTAGCGGGGCTCAGGCGTGGGAGGATGTTGCCTATAATATTCCCCCGGGGTAATTTGCGAATGGTTGCGGTGGTCCTTCCGCATGAGTGGAGTATTAGTGCTACTCCTCTTCTCCCGGAGGATCCGCCCCGCGGATCCTCGTTGGCGGATCCGAATGCGGCCTCCGCGCTACCTCCACTTCAGGCCAGTAGCTCCGCCATGGTGATCCTGGGCGGCAGCTTGGTGCTGATGGTGGTGGTGATGGTGCTGCTGGCCCGTGTGATCTTTCCCGGCAGCTTCGGGGGAGGGCCCTGGAGCACTCCCCCACGTCACCCCGGCCGTCATTCCATCTGGCAGCGGTGTCTCTCTGCCTTGGAATGGAGGTCTGAACGAAAGGAGGTGATCCACGATCCAGACTATCTCTACAAGATCACGAAAGACGATGAGGATCTGCCAGGCGACGGCAAGGATTGAGCCTGAGTTTTCTGTCTATTTAATGGCCTGATGGGATTTTGGTGGCAATTTTGGTGAATCTTAGGGTGTTGGATCGGCGTGATTAGCTTAGGACCAGGCCCTCAATTCCTTGCCAGCCCAGATAGGCCGCCAACCCCAGACTCACCGCTCCCATCAGGATCTCTCCATGGCGCAACAGCAGGGTTTTTCCCTGAACGAGCCAGGGTTGCACGCGCTCTTGTCCCAGTGCTCCCAGGGCCATCAAGGGCACCAGCAGCAGGAGGCCGCTGATCAGGCTGAAGCCCGTGACCACGATCACTTCTTGCTGACGGTTCAATTGGGCGGCCAGCACCCCGCTGGCCGCCTTGGCATAGAGAAACAGATCATCCGGGCTGGCCACCTGCACGACGCTGCTCAGGCCCAGGAGCAGGGGCAGGGGCAGGGCACAGAAGCGATCCAGCCGTTGGGCCCAGGGGGGCTGGGCATCGCCCTCCTCCCGGCGCTGCAGCAGAGAGTTCAGCCCCAGGGCGAGGAGCCCGCCGGCCGCCACCAGATCCAGGCCCGTGCGATGGCTTGTGCCCTTCTCCATGCTCAGCAGCAAGCCATGGCCGACGCTGAGGAGGAGCGTGATCGTCACGGCGGAGGTGACCAACCAGCCCAACACCAGCCAGCCGCCCCGACGCAGGGGATGGAGACCGAGCAGCAGCAGCAATAGCAGGCCGATATGGAGGGGACTGAAGCCAATCGCGAGACCGAAGCCCGCCAGTTCCCCCGCCAGGGGGAGCAGGGACAGGCCAGTCGTCAGGGTTGGAGCCGGATCTGCCGCGAACATAAGCATGGCTTGACTACACGGCCCAGCATTCTGGTTGTTCAGCGACTTCGCCGATCCCAGATCCCGAGATGCCGATCGGTTCGGCAAGCGGCACGGTCTTGGCCTCAGCTCCGGATCTCGAACCAATCGGTGCCGGTGATCGCCACCCGGGTGCTGGACACCTCCCTCACCTGGGCATCGTTGGTGCCTTTCTCGCACCAAAACACCAGTTCGCCGAGCTCGTGCTGGCTGCCCTCGATTTCCACTTCCACCGACCCGTCGCAGTTGTTGCGCACCCAACCGCTCAATCCCAGTTCATCGGCACGGCGCTTGCAGGCATTCCGATAGCCCACGCCTTGCACCACGCCCCGGACGATCAGCCGCCAGCGTTCCAGGTTGGCGCTTGGGCGCTTCTGGGGATCACTGGGCTGGAGGAAGCGCCGTTCGTTGGCCGCGGCACGACGGTCGCGGCTGCGGCGGCCAGGCGCCAGGGAATCTCCGGGCATCCAGCCCAATGGAGGTGAAGCCAACTGGCGTGAACGTTTGGTGTTGTCCATCCTTCGGGCCTCCGCGGGGATCCCCAGCCTTCAAGCTGCCACAATTCAACCGGGGCGGCCACGGTGTCGAGCTGCCATCGATGGAATTCATGACCTGGGACCTGTTCGCCGCGGCGCAGTAGCAGGCTGTTCCGTTCCACCGTGGCCTGGCGATAGCCGAGGCTCAGGGAGCCCCGATGGGCAGAAAACGGCAGCACGCCAGCCATGGCATGGCGTTCACCCTGGCCATCCTCCAGCCACTCGCCCAGCAGCAGCAGGCCTCCACATTCGGCCACCACCGGCACGCCAGCGGCGGCCGCCTGGCGCAGGTGTTGGAGGCTGCGCTGGGCTGAGGCCAGCCCCTCGGCATGCAGTTCCGGATAGCCACCGGGCAGCAGCACCGCCCGAGCGCCGGTGGGCAAGGGCTCATCGGCCAGCGGACTCCACGGCACCGCCTCCAGCCCCACGGCGGCCAACAACTCCGTTGCTTCCGGATAGCGGAAGTGAAAGGCGGCGTCACTGGCCACCGCCACCGGCAGCGGGCCGGTGGGGGGGATCGGCCTGGGGGTGGGGCTGGGCTGCTCCAGGCACCATGGCACCGGATTGGGGCCCGCCTCTCCCCCCGGCGGAGCCAGTAACGGCCAGATCCGATCCATCGCCAGGTGATCCTCCGCCAGCTGGGCCCACTGCCGTTGCCGTTCCTCCAGATCATCCAGCTCCTGGGCGGGGAGCAGGCCGAGGTGGCGTGAGGGCAATTCTAGGCTGGGATGGTGGGGCAGCACCCCCAGCAGTGGCACCTGGATGCTGGCCAGGGCTTCTGCCAGCAGGGCGCGATGACGGTCGCTGCCAACCCGGTTCAGCACCACCCCCGCCAGGGTTATGGCCGGTGGACCGTGATCCCGGAAGCCGCGGACCAGCGCCGCCACGGAACCGGCCTGGCGGGAGGACTCCACCACCAGCACCACCGGCAGATCAAGCAGGGCGGCCACGGCCGCGGAACTTCCCTCACTGCCGGGCCCCCGCCCATCGAAGAGGCCCATCACCCCCTCCACCAGCACCCGCTCGGCCCGCTGGCCATGCCAGGCGTAGCTGCGCCGCACCCACTCCGGGCCACAGAGCAGGGGATCAAGGTTGCGGCAGGGCCGCCCGGCCACCGCCCCCAGGAGCTGGGGGTCGAGGTAGTCGGGCCCCACCTTGAACGGTTGGACCGTGGCGCCCCGATGGCGTGCGGCGGCCAGCAGGCAAAGGCTGAGCAAGGTCTTGCCGCTGCCGCTGCACGGGGCCGCAATTAAACAGCTCACGGAAGGGCGGCGCCGGTCCGCCCATTCAAACGCTCAGCTCGGCAGGAGGGCGGCCGCCAGGGGGGCTGCGGCGGCCAGCAACGGGTTGGTGGAGTCGTGGCCTCCCCCCAGCAACCGGGCCAATTCCTTCTCTTCGCTTTCCTCGGGCAGCGGCACCAGATCCTCCACCAGTTCCATCGCCGCCATGCCGCCGGATTCCAGTCGCATGCAACCGCCGGATTCGGAGCAGAGAATCACGCACAACGGTTGGCGTTGCTCGGGCCGGCAGATCAGACGCAGGCCCACGATGGCACCGGGATGGGTCTTGGGAACGCCCACGGGCACCGGCATCAGGCGAAAGTGAACCGTGGCGCCATCGCTGCGCTCAAATTCAGCGGCGATGCCCGCGCCGATGCCATCGCCGATGCCATCGCCAGCCACCGCCTCTCGGTTCACCAGATGCCAGCCGAGCCGGTCGGCGATCCAGGCCGTCAGCAGCAGCCCCTTCACCGGATGGTCCCCCTCCACATCGATGTCGAGCTGGACCACGTGGTTGAGGGCATCGCGGCGGGAGGGAGGATCGAACACCATCGCCAGGGATTCGCGCCAGCTGCGCAGGCGCAGCCAGTTCAGATCGTTGAGGGCTTGACCGGTGGCAATCCGTTCCACCAGCAGGTCGAGGCAGCGTCGGGGTTGACCGAGGGAGCTGTCGATCACCAGGCGACGGGGGGGCGGGGCCAGGGCCTGCAGCATCTCCATCGGTTCATCCAGGCTGCTGTTCCACCACACCCAGCAGGGCAGGGTGTCCCCAACCAAGGGGTGGATCATGGCCAGGTTCTGCTGCAGGGCCCCCATGCCGCCCCGCAGCACGACCACATCACCGCAGGCTGCCCCGGTGCTGCCTTCCTCGGGGAGGGGGCAATAGGCGGCCACAAGGGTTTCCAGGGGCTGGGCCGGATCGAGGGTGGCCGCCAGGGTGATCAGCCGTCGTGGGGTGTGGGCGCTGATGGCGCTGTCCACGAAGCGACCCCGCAGATCTTCGCTGCCATGGCCCCCGGCCTGCTGGCCCACAGACCAGGCCAGGCGCGGATCCATCGGCGCGGTGCTGGGGGGGAGGCCACAGTCGCTGACGGCCAGGCGTGCCGCTTCCAACAGTTCCGGGCTCACCAGGCCACTGATCGGTCCATCAATGCGCCCACAGCGCACCAGCTGTTGCTCCAGCCAGGCGGGATCCCAGACGATCAGGACAAAGGTGGCGGCGCCGCTAGAGGCCTCCAGATTGCTGTCCCAGAGCTGCTCCAGGTAGGGCGACACCTCGGTGGGGGGCAGGGCCAGGGGCGCTTGAAGGGTGAGCTGGGCGGACATGGCGAGGGCGGTGAGGGGACGGAAGGCGGAAGGCGGGACGGTTCAGGGGCGACGCCAGATCAGGCCGTCCTCGGCCAGTAGGTTGTCGGCGGCGGCGGGCCCCCAGGTGCGGGCTTCATAGGGATGGACCGGCAGCTGCCAGGGGGCGTCTTCGATCAGCTCCAGCAGGGGGGTGTAGAGGCGCCAGGCGGCTTCCACTTCATCACTGCGGGTGAACAGGGTCGGGTCCCCAAGCATGGCGTCCGCCAGCAGCCGCACATAGCCCTCATCGGAGGGCTCCCCGAAGGAGTCGTCGTAGGAGAAGCCCATGTCCACCGGCCGGCTGCGCATCCCGGAGCCGGGGGCCTTCACCTCGAACTTGATCTCTGCCCCTTCATCCGGCTGGATGCGCAGGATCAGCTGGTTGGGGGTGGGGGAGCCACCGGCCGCATCAAAGAGATGGACGGGGGCTTCGCGGAAGGTGAGCACCACCTCCGACAGGCGCTTGGGCAGGCGCTTCCCGGTGCGCAGGTAGAAGGGCACCCCCTGCCAGCGCCAGTTGTTGATGAACACCTTCATGGCCACATAGGTTTCGGTGGTGCTGTTGGGGTTCACCCCCGGTTCTTGGCGGTAGCCACTCAGGGGGGTGGCGGGGCTTCCGCCAGGGCCGTATTGGCCGCGCACACAGCATTTCCAGGCTTCGTTCTCATTGGCGAGGTGGGCGGCCTGAAGCACCTTGGCCTTCTCGTTGCGAATGGCCTCCGGGTCGAACCGCCCGGGCGGTTCCATCGCCGTTAGGGCCAGGATCTGGGTGAGGTGGTTCTGGACCATGTCCCGCAGGGCGCCGGAGCTTTCGTAGTAGCCCGCCCGCTCTTCCACGCCCACGGTTTCTGCCGCGGTGATTTGCACGCTAGAGATGTAGTTGCGGTTCCAGATCGGCTCGAAGATCGTGTTGGCAAAGCGCAGCACCAGAATGTTCTGGACCGTCTCCTTTCCGAGGTAGTGGTCGATCCGGAACACCTGGCTCTCCTTGGCACAGGTCTGAACCACCTTGTTGAGGGCCTGGGCACTGCCGTAGTCGCGTCCAAAGGGCTTTTCGATCACCACGCGGCTGCGGTCGGGATCAGCGAGCAGGCCGGCGCTGGCCAGGGCGCGGCAGCCACTGCCATAGAACTCCGGGGACACCGAGAGATAGAAGGTGCGGTTGCCACGGGTGGCGCGCTGGCGATCGAGGTGGTCGAGTCGGTGCCCCAGCCGCACCAGATGCTCGGTCTGCTGCAGATCCACTGGTTCGTAGAACAAACCCTGGGCAAAGTTCTGCCAGGCGCTGTGGTGCTCGCTCACGGTGGCGGCCATGGCCTCGGCCATGCGGCTGCGAAATTCCTCATCGCTCCAGGGGCGGCGGGCGCAACCGAGCACGGCGAATTCACTGGGCAGGCGCCGCTGCCGGAACAGTTCGAACAGGGCCGGAATCAGCTTGCGGTGGGTCAGGTCGCCACTGGCGCCGAAGATCACCAGGCACTGGGGTGAGATCACCCGTTCCTGGCGCAGGCCGACCCGCAGCGGATTGGTGAGGATGGCGGTCATGGGGGGGGCGGTGGCCTCTGCCCTTGGTTTAACGGCGACCAGCCGCTTCTGCCGCCGCTTCGGCGCCTGGATCACCTTCTGGGGTGGGTGCAGGGGCGAATGTGTGTGAACGCGCACGGCAAGCCTGCGGTAGCGGGCCAGCAAAACGGCCCACCTTTGGGGCGGGCCGATGGGAAGGTTGGTGCTGAAGCCCGCAGGCACGCCCAGGGGGGCGTTTGTCAGCCGATCAATAGGTTTCGACGTGCCAGCGTTCGGCTTTCTTCAGTTGGGGACGCAGCTGGCTCCAGTCCAGACCTTTGGAGCTGGCCGCGGCGGTCATGGCGTCGTCGATGCCCGGTTCCATGCCACGCAGGCCGCACATATAGACATGCGTGCGGGAGTCTTCGATCATGGCGAAGATCTCATCGGCATGCTCCAGTACCCGATCCTGGATGTACATCCGACCCCCTTTGGCATTGTTCTGCTCGCGACTGATCGCTTTGGTGTAGCGGAAGTTCTCAGGGAATTCCGAGAGATAGCGATTCAAGTCGTCGTCGTAGAGCAGGTTGGCGGTGGTGGGGGACCCCATGAACAGCCAGGCTTTGCCACGGAAGTGCCAGCTATTTTTCTCCCGTTCGGTCGGCTCAAACATGCGGCGCAGATAGGCGCGCATCGGGGCGATGCCGGTGCCGGTGGCCAGCATGATCACATTGGCTTCCTCATCCGCAGGAAGCAGCATCTCCTTGCCCACCGGACCGGTGATCTTCACCTTGGCGCCGGGCTCGATGTCACAGAGGAAGGTGGAGCAGACGCCATAGATGGTTTGGCCCTCCTTTTCGTACTGCAGTTGGCGCACGCAGAGGGACACCGTGTCGTCCGCCATGTTGTCGCCGTGGCGGGTGCTGGCGATCGAGTAGAGGCGGAGCTTGTGGGGCTTGCCGTTGCTGTCGGCGCCGTCGGGAATGATGCCGATGCTCTGACCTTCCACGTAGTGCAGCTGGGGATCACCACCGGCCAGATCGAAGGTGATGTGGTTGACCCGGCCGATGGCGCCTTCCGCCAGCAGGCTGTAGTTCTCGATGACGGTGCCGACGAACGGCGCCTTGGGTTTGTACAGGTTGACGGGGACGTTCGCGTGGTGCATGGCGGCGGGATTGGTTGGGGCTGCTTGGGCGGCAGGCGCTGGGGCAGGTGCTGACTCTGGTGCGGTGGGGCTGGGGGCCTCGAAAAGGACTTCGGCCACCAAGGACTCGTTGATCGCCTTGATCCGTCCCCCGCGGCGGGCGATGGTCTGGATCAGCGATTGCAGCTGGGCGAAGGGAACCGTGATCTGCCGTTCTGCTCGGCGCTGCTTGCCGACGCCATAGCCATCCACGACCACGGTGAACATGCGGCTGTCGGACTGGGACGCTCTGCCCGTGGAAACACGCATGTGGACGCCGCCAGAAAAATCGCGCTGATCATAGGGAACTTTTCCCCCGCTTTCAAATCAGCTGGGCTGGCATTCCTGGCCCACCCCTCCGCTCCCCCCAGACGTTCAGGGTCGCTACCTTGGGCGACAAAGTTGTAGGCCGGTGATCGATCGGCCTGCAGGGTGACGCTTTCGGCTCCACCCGTTCCCCAGGGCGATTGGCCCTGATCGAGCCCCCGCCTGTTCCTTGACGCAGCTTCTGGCCCCGTTCCCCTCCGCCTCCGCCCCGCTTCCGTGGACCAGCCCATCGGATCGGTCCGCGTGTGCTCTGGATACGATTCAACAGACCATGGAGCGGTTCCCCCAGGGAACCCGTCGGTTGGCGGTCCAGTTGCGGCTTGACCTGGATCCCCAATGGCTGTGGGCGGTGCTCACCGATTACAACGCGCTGCATCAGTACATTCCCAATCTCTCCTCCTCCCGGCTGCTGTGGCGACGGGGTCAGAGGGTTGCCCTGGAACAGGTGGGGACCCAGCAGTTTTGTGGCGTGCGCTTCAGCGCCAGGGTGGAGCTTGAGCTTTGGGAGGAACGGGAGCAGGGCCGTCTGGGTTTCCAGATGCGCGCGGGTGACTTTCGTTGCTTTGAGGGCTGTTGGCGGATCGGGGTGGATCCCACCAGCACCTGGATGCTCTACGACCTCAAAGTGCAGGGCATGCCGGGCATGCCGATCGGCTTGATCGAGCAGCGACTGCAACAGGATCTGGCCTGCAATCTGCGCGGTGTGCAGCAGGAAGCTCAGCGCCGGGCTGATTTAGCCTGATCAGATTCCCGTTCTGGCCAGGAATTCAATTCAACCCTGGAAATTGCCTGATAGAATTGAACAATATTTCCTGATTGTCGTGGTCTTTAAGCTTCCCTCATCCCCAGAATCAGTTGGGGAGTAGGGGCTTTTTTAATGCTCTTTATTTGCTTTTTTTGATACCCCCAAGGGGATTCGAACCCCTGTCGCCTCCGTGAAAGGGAGGTGTCCTAGGCCTCTAGACGATGGGGGCGAGGCCACGGGTTGGCATGGAAGCGAGCATCCAAAACACAACGAGCGTGGGAGAAACGTGAAGACGTATCCCTTTGAATCGCTGGAATTTGGATGGCCGCACGTTACCGGCTCCCGATGAATTGGAAGTTACGGGGCGGAGGGACCCTTCGTCAAGGGACGGGCCGCGGCGGGGCGGGCTGGCTGGCTTCCAGGGCGGTCTGGCCACTCCAGATCGGCACCGTGAAATGGAAGCAGGCGCCTTCATCGGGTTCGGACACCACCCAGATGCGGCCCCCATGGACCTCGGCGATGCGTCGGCAGACCGACAGGCCCACTCCGAATCCGGAGGTGTTTCCTGACGTTTGCGGCAGCCTGACCCGATCCTGGAAGATCCGCTGCTGTTCCTCGCGCGGAATGCCTGGGCCGCTGTCGCAGATACTCACCTGCACCCACTGACTGGTGCGGTGCAGGACGGTGAGACACACCCGTCCCCCATCGGCGGTGAATTTCAGGGCATTTTCAATCAGATTGAGCAGCACCTGGCGCATGCGCCGTTTGTCGGCGTAGACGTCCGGGAGATCGGCGGGGATGTCGGTGAGGAGATCGAGATCGCGGTTCACCCACAGCTTCTCCAGTTCCAGAATGGCCTCGGCCGCCACATGGCCCAGGGACAGGCGCTGGGGATTGAACAGCGCTTCCCAGCGGGTGGTGCCCACCTCGAGTAGGTCCTGGGACAGCGCCTCGATGTCGTCCAGGCGGCGGCTGAGCACGTCCCGGAACCGGGGCTCATCGATCTGACCCAGGCGGTGGCTCTGGAGGGCCAGCTTGGCCGCCGTGAGCGGCGTGCGCAGCTCATGGGCCACCATCCGCAACAGCCGTTCCTGCACGCCCAGGCGTTCGATCAGGGTTTCGTTTTCCTGACGTAGCACCAGCAGCTGGTCCTCCAGCTCCACTTCCCGTTGGGTGCGGCTGCCATCAATTTCGGCAGGTCGCAGACTCACCCCCAGGCTGCTCACCACTTCCATCTGCTGCCAGCGGGGCAACCAGTTGCGCAGTTGCACGGAGATGGTGCTGCCGGCAAACACCTGGCGGGGCAACGGGGCCAGCTTCACCAGCGCCGGGGTGGCCACGAGGCGATGCAACTCCAGCAGCTCGGGGTACTTGCCGGGATCGGCCACCTCCAGGTTGACGTCAAAACCCAGGTCCTCATGCCGCAGAAAGTGCATCAGCATGCGCAGGTCTGAGCTGGCGAGCTGGTAGCTGTTGGCCAGCAGCAGCAGGGTCAGGTCTTGGCGCGGTGGCGCCGCCTCGATCGTGTCGACCTGGAGGGACCGGGGTTTGGGGTTGTAGGAATCCCCTGCAGCTGGCACCGAGACAAGGTCAAAATCCTGCCTACCTTATGGGGATTTTGGGCATGGCCGCTTTGAGTGGCTAGGACAGAAGGGTCCCTGTCCTGCCCCGGCACGCCATGTCCAACTCCATCGGCAGTGTCCCCGGTCGGTCCGAGGGCCCGCCCTTCCACCGGGTGCCCCTGTCTCCGCCGGGGCCCGCCGACCCGGCCCCCCGTCCCCCCAGCCGCATCCGCCTCGACAGCAGCCTGCGCCGCTGGTTTGCGCGCAATCTGGGGCTGTGGCGTTCCCGACGTCTTTACTTTTTTGCCAACGAGGAGGTGTTGCGGGTCGATATGTTGCTGCGGGTGGAGAGCTTCAGCGAGCCCGTGGAGGGGGAAGCGGCCTATCGCTTCAGTTGGTGGCCGGAGCAGGAGTTCGGATTCTTTGATCAGAAACCCCAGTACCCGCGCGAAGGAATGACGGAGGCCTACCTCTGCGGCCATCAGTTGCGCCGCAGCAAGTGTTTCTTGAATGATTTTCCTATCCACAGTCAGATCCGGCAGGTGGATGAACACGAAGTGGTGTTTGAATCCCACTACCTCCAAACGGATGTGACCGAGCACGTTCGCCTGATCGATGAGGATCGTTTGCGGTCGCGCTCCATCTATTCCTGGCGGCAGGGGGTGCTGGAACTGGCCGAGATGCACCACGAGGAGCGGCTGGAGGGGGCGGGCCCGTGCCTGGCGGCGAGCGCCTGATCTGGCTTGAGGGGACCGCCGGGGGGACGGTCTCAGGCACCGGCCCGCATCGACGGCCGAACTCCGGAGCATGCATCAGCATGGAGGGGTCCGGATTCGATCCCCTTGTCCTTTCTGCTGCGTCACTCCCGAAAGCTGGTGCTGGCCCCCCTGGTGGCCCTGCCCCTGCTGTTCGCTCCCCTGGCCGTTCAGGCCACCCCGGCCACCCCTACGGAGATGTCCCTATACACCCGGATCGGCGCTCTGAATGTCTGCATCTCCCGCTCTGCTGGGGTGGAGTTCGATAAATCGGTGGCGATTGCCGGTGAAACGGTGGCGCGGGTGATTGAGGGCCAGCATCAGAGCCAGATTCAGCAGGTGGGCAACAAGGCCCTCACGATTGAGGAACTGCGGAAGGGCTCGATCAATTCGGTGGTGCTGGGCTCCGCCGAGTTGTGCCCCAAGCAGGTGCCCCCTGAGGTGTTGAAGAAGGTGCAGGACGCCCTCAAGCAACTCGGTGGCAAGGGCGCCTCAGCGCCGAAGTAGGGCCTGCCCCTTTGGCATGCCGTCTCCCCTCCCTCCCCTTCCCGGTGCCCGTTGATGGCTGTCGTGCGTCTGGCCGACTACCAACCGTTCCCCTACACGCTGCCGCAGCTCGATCTGACGGTGCGGCTGTTCGCCGACCATGCCCTGGTGACGGCCGCCTTAGCGGTGGTTCCCCGGCAGGGCTGCGCTGGGGAGCCCCTGGCCCTGGCGGGGGTGGACCTGGAGCTGCTGGAGCTGGCCCTCGATGGCCAGCCGCTGGCGCCCACCGCCTACCGGCTCGAGGAGGCTGGTCTGGTGGTGCTGGAACCGCCCCGGGGCCCGTTCCGGTTGGAGAGCACGGTGCGGATCCACCCCCAAGCCAACACCACCCTGGAGGGGATCTATGCCAGTGGGGGATTGATCACCAGCCAGTGCGAAGCGGAGGGGTTTCGCCGCATCACCTTCCATCCCGACCGGCCCGACCTGCTCAGTCGCTTCCGGGTGCGGATCGAGGCGGATCGGGCCAGCTGCCCGGTCCTCCTCTCCAATGGCAACGGCGTGGAGGCCGGTCCGCTGGCCGACGATCCCCAGCGCCATTACGCCCTCTGGGACGATCCCTTCCCCAAGCCCTCCTATCTCTTTGCCTTGGTGGCGGGGTCGCTGGTGGAGGTTCGCGACCAGTTCACCACCGCCAGCGGCGCTGTCGTGCAGCTGCGCCTGCATGTGGAGCCTGGCGATGAACCGTTCACCACCCATGCCATGGCCTCCCTGAAGCGATCGATGGCCTGGGATGAGCAGGTGTATGGCCTTGAGTACGACCTGGAGGAATTCAATATCGTTGCCGTGCGCCATTTCAACATGGGCGCCATGGAGAACAAGAGCCTCAATATCTTCAACTCAAAGTTGGTCCTGGCGGACGCGGAAACGGCCACTGACGGCGAGCTGGAGCGGGTGGAAAGTGTGATCGCCCATGAATATTTCCATAATTGGACCGGCAATCGCATCACCTGCCGCGACTGGTTTCAGCTGTCCCTCAAGGAGGGGCTCACCGTGTTTCGGGATCAGTGCTTCAGTGCTGATCTGCATGGCCAGGCCCAGACCCGCATTGAGGCGGTGGCCATGCTCCGCAATACCCAGTTCCGGGAGGATGCGGGCCCCACGGCCCACCCCGTGCAGCCGGATCAGTACCAGGCGATCGATAATTTCTATACCACCACCATTTATGAGAAGGGGTCGGAGCTGATCCGCATGCTCCACACCCTGCTCGGGGAGGAGGCCTTCCTGCGGGGCATGGCGCTCTATGTGGAGCGCCACGATGGTTCGGCCGCCACCTGCGACGACTTCCTCGCCGCCATGGAGCAAGGCCTGCGGGAGACGATGGCCGCCGAATCACCGGAGATGGCTCCCCGCCCGCCGTTCAACTTCGATCAGTTTCGTCGCTGGTATCACCAGGCCGGCACCCCGGTGGTGCAGGTGCGTCGCCACTGGGATCCGCAGCGGGGGCAGCTGGAGCTGGTGCTCACCCAGCACACCCCGGCCACGCCCGGACAGGCGGATAAGCCGCCCCTGGTGATTCCCCTGGCCCTGGGGTTCCTCGATCAGGCGGGGGAGCCCCTGCTCCCCCGGGTGTTGGGCGAGGCGCAGCCCCAGGCCCAGGCGGCCCTGCTGAGCACGCGCTGGGGGCGCCAGACCCGCCTGGTGGTGTTGGAGGCGGCGGAGCAGCGGCTGGTGTTCGAGGGGCTGCCGGCCCAGCCCCATCCCCCGGCCCTGTCGCTGTTGCGGCAGTTCTCGGCGCCGGTGCGGCTGGAGCTGGGGCGGCCCACCGCCGAGCTGGTCCACCTGCTGGCCTGTGACAGCGATCCGGTGGCCCGCTGGGATGCGGGCCAGCAGTTGTTGCGCCAGGCGGTGTTGGCCCGCGCCACGGGCCGGCCTGAGGCCCAACTGGAGGAGGAGTTGATCGATGCCTTCGCCCGCATCCTGGCGGATCCGGCCCTGGCCCAGGCCAGCCGCGCCACCCTGTTGGCCCTGCCCGGCCTGGCGGAATTGGAGCAGGGAACCACCGAGCCGGATCCCCTGGCCCTGTTCGCGGCCCTGTTGGCCCTGCAGCGGCGCTTCGGCGAGGCCCTGGCCGAACCGCTGCAACGGGCCCTGGAGGCCTGCACCCCCCACTGGGGGCTGCCCTGGCCCCAGGGCAACGGCGATCGGCTGCTCACGGCCACGATCTGGAGCTGGCGGGTGGCGGCCGGCGATGGGGCCGTGACGGCGGCGGCCCGGCAGGCGGTGGAGGGGCCGTCGATGACCCTGGCCCGGGCCGGGTTGCGGGCCCTGCAGGTGCATGCCATCCCCGAGCGGCAGGCCGCCGTGGAGGCCTTTTATCAGCGCTGGCAGGACAAGCCGGTGATTCTCGATGCCTGGTTTGCCCTGGAGGCCTCGGCCCCGTTTGTCGATGGCCTGGAGCGGGTGGAGCGGCTGCTGGCCCATCCCCGCTTCGATCCCATGGCCCCCAATGCGGTGCGGGCGGTGCTGGGCGGCCTGGCGGCGAACACCCCGGTGTTCCATCGGGCCGATGGGGAGGGGTATCGGTTTATGGCCGAGCGGATCCGGGATCTGGATCGGCTCAATCCGATCACCGCGTCGCGCCTGGCCAAGGTGTTCAGCCGTTGGCAGAGTTATGGCCCCGCTCGCCAGCGGCAGATGCGCTCGGCGCTGGAGGAGCTGGCTGCAGGGTCCCTGTCGGTGAACACCCGCGAAGTGGTTCAGCAGTGCTTGGCGGCCTGAGCAGGGGCGGGGAGGGCTTTCTGGTCCTCCCTGTCAGGATGGGCCTGATCTGCGGCACCTGGCCTCCCTGTCCCTATGACGGATCCGTCGACGTTGGAGCCAACCTTGTCCGCCGAGTCCCCCCCTCTCCCTGATCCGGACGACGCCGCAGCGGACAACTCCCTCGACGCTTTTCCCGATCCCGAGCGCCCCAGCACCGCTGACCTGCCTTCGTTGCTGCGCTGGGCTGGCCTTGCCCTGATAACGGTTTATGTGGTGAGTGTGCTGAGCGTGGCCATCCCGGTGCAGCTGGTGCAGCCCCTCTGGTTGGTGAAGATCACCAATGCCTTGCGCAGTGGCGCCAGCTTTGCCCTGGAGGGGGCGGTGCTGGTGGCGCTGGCGGAATTCCTCGATCCCGCCTCGCCGGAGCTGGCCCGCTGGTCCCGCCGCATTCGTCGCGGGGCCTTGCTGGCTGCGGTGGGGTTTGTGTTGATGATTCCCCTGCAGGTGTTCGCTGGATTTGCCCTGCGCTTTGTGCAGGATGAGCAGGAGCAATTGGTGATCAAGAAGCTTCGGCTCACGGAAAAGGCGATCGCCAAGGCCCGCACGGTGGCGGACATGACCCTGGCCCTATCCCAGCTACCCGGCCAGCAGCGCATGACCAGCCAGATCACCCCGGAGGTGCTGGAAAGTGCCCGCAGCCAGCTGCTCTATCAGATCCGTCCCCAGATCGGGGAGCTGGACGGGCAACTCACCAGGCAGCGGCTGGCCCGCTGGAGTCCGGTGTTCGGGGACACGGCCCGAGACAGCGTGATCACCCTGGCCTATGGGGTGGCCTTCGCCGCCCTGGGGCGCCGTGCCAAGGATTCGGCTTCGTTGCTGGATCGGCTGTTGCAGCGCCGCAACCCCCAGCCCCTCTCGGCGGCAGCCCTCGATGCCCAGGCCGAGGCCCGCGATCGGGAGCTGGAGGAACAGGAGCTGGTGGCCCAGGACCTGGCGGAGGCGCGCCAGCGCTATTTCGAGGAGCGCAACGACAACTTCGATCCCGACGGGGAGGGTGGTGCCCCCCCCCAGCCCCAGGGTGGTTTTTGGCGTCGTTGGCGGGGAGGGAACCCCCAGGTGGTGGGCTTCTACGAGGAGGAGGAGGAGGAGGACGAGGCCGAGTGGGGGGAGGGGAGCGGGCCCGCCTCGCCGCCGCCGCAGCCCCCACTGGACTCCCCCCGGCCCACCCGGAGCCGGATGGGCGCGGTGACCGATCTGCTGTTTCCCAATCGCCAGGTGGTGGTGGATCCGGACTGGATTCCCAGGGACGACGAGGACCTGGAGGAGCCGGACGATGCCGCCAAACGCGGCCAGCCGCCGCACCACGGGAGTTGATCCAGTCCCTGAATCAAGCAGGTGGCCGGACCCTGACACAGATTTGCGCCCTTTGTCTTCACCTGGTAAGCTCACTGCAGCAAAAATGCTTAGTTCGATGAAACGCTCCCTGTGCTCAGCGCTTCTGGCCTGCTCGGCGGCAGCTGTTTTGGGCATGGTTGTGGATGGTCGTCCAGCTCTGGCGAGTTGTTATGAGACCGCAGGTCAGGCAACTGGTCAAAGCTGCAATATCATCAACGGAAATTACGGAACTAATATAACTTATTCGTTTTTAGATCAACAGTTTGTCTTGGGTAACGTGGCGATTATAAATTTTAAAATGTTCAATACCAATCCTGCAAATTTTCCTTTTACAATTAAAAATATTCAGTTTAGCCGAGAGCGCGTGGTCCTCGTCAACGGCAACCCAACTACAGTTCGAGATTGGTATGACTATGGTTCTCCTGCGGAGTTGACTCTGACTTCCAGCGGCACCCTCACCTCATCTCCTTTAGTGATTGATCTTCGTGATCCCGCCATTGGTGGTGTTGGAGCTAATGGAACCGTTGGTAATGGCCCCAATGGGAATGGTCTCGCTGATAACAAAACAGGTAATACTTTCCAGATTCGTGCTTACATTCCAACTATGGTTGCTCCGTTTAATAGTGATCCGACTCAGCAAACTAACGCAATTCTCATGCAAGTCAATACGTATCAATATCCCAACAATGGTGCTGCCTGCCGTTATCCGAACGTCTGTGTTACTCAAAACAACCCCCAGTCTCAGACTCGCACCATCGAAATGATCGTTCCGGGTCCTCTGCCGATCTTCGGGGCTTCCGTTGGCTTTGCCTTCTCCCGGCGCCTTCGTCGCCGCATTGCTGCTGCCAAAGCTTGAACTTCAAGGCAACAAGTCTGAGATTTGCCTTCTTTCCTCAACCGCTCGGCACCCCGGGCGGTTTTTTAATGGAGAACAGCCGTTGCTGCCGGGCCTAGGGCAGCGGCGGCGGCGGCGGTGCTCCCCGGGCCGGCAGGCTGCCCAGCCCCGTCGCCGGACGGAGCCCCAGGTTGCTGCCATGGAGCTGGCGGAACATCGCCTTGCGGTAGGCGCCGCCTTCGGCGCCGGCATACTGGCCCCACAGCCCTTCCCAGAAGAAATAAATCACCCCATGGCCGCGGCTGGCGGCCAGCCGTGCCTTCTGGCTCAGGATGTCCATGTCTGTGGTGCGTCCGCCGAAGCCC
>Ga0209088_10000385_pt1 | contig 32479 bp, 38 predicted proteins | sample S_140625_EF_Meta_FD_187324 | JGI IMG/M metagenome (GOLD analysis project Ga0209088, IMG submission 187324) | Freshwater microbial communities from Lake Simoncouche, Canada to study carbon cycling - S_140625_EF_MetaG (SPAdes) (version 2) | ecosystem: Environmental > Aquatic > Freshwater > Lake ... | reverse complement strand
CAAATTTATTATGAAATTTACGACCAATCATTAAGAAATATGAATGATTTCAAAATATCTGAGATGTTTTGGTATCGTGACCCAAGATATACAAAAGATTTGTATATGGTTAAAACTAATGATTTAGTACACTTTCTATTAAATAGAGAAGAATACAGTGATAAAGATATCATTAATTTGTCAATGGAAAATCCATATGAAAGAGACCACACTGTTGTAACCGACTATATTGAACAAGGGTATAAACCATGTTCTGCTTGGTTTGAAAGTATGGTTAAAAAATTAAAGTTTGACCGAAGAAAAGTTGCTCAGGAATTAGAATGTGATTTTTTAGGTTCAGGTGATAATGTGTTTGAATCTGAATTAATGCAAGGTATTTCCAAAAATACGCTACGTGATGCTCAAGCTAAACTTATGGGAGGTTCACTATGGATATTTAAAGAACCTGTAAACGGACATAAGTATGTAATGGGTGTTGATGTATCAAGGGGTGACTCTGAAGACTTCTCGTGTATACAAATCATTGATTTTGATGAAAGAGAACAGGTGTTAGAGTATGTTGCCAAAGTTCCACCAGATGTTGTAGCGGAAATTGCTTATAAATGGGGAACAATGTATAATGCTTACTGTGTAATTGATATTACAGGAGGTATGGGTATTTCTACATCAAGAAAATTACAAGAATTATCATATCAAGGTGGATTATATGTTGATAATGTTGATACAACTAATAAATGGAAATGGGACCCAAAAATTAATGACAGAATACCAGGTATTAATTTTAACTCAAAAAGGGTTCAAATTATATCGGCGTTTGAGGAAAATGTTAGACATGGATTTAAAGTATACTCAAGTAGATTATACAATGAAATGAATACATTTATTTATATTAACGGAAGACCTGACCACCAAAAAGGCCATCATGATGACTGTATTATGGGAGTATCAATGGCTTTGTATGTTGCAGAAAAATCATTTCAATCATTAGAAAAAGTTACCAATCATACAAAAGCAATGATTAATTCATGGTCAACAAATATTAATGAAAATAAAAACTCTTCAGACTTCTTTAATCCTATGGTTCCACAAATGGGTAGAGGTAATGGTATGAATAATCAAGGTGAAGCCACCAAGGCTGATTACCAAAAATATGGGTGGTTATTTGGTTCGCATTAACTATTTATATTATCAAGGTAATTAGTAAATTTAAACTATGAGTGATAATAATTTAACGGTATGGCAGAGGTTGTCCAAAACATTTGGACCAAACTCTTTATTAAAGCAAGATTATCCGACTTTTAAGTTTGATAAAAAAGAACTTTTGCGTACCCCAAATCGTGATGATTACGAAAGAGAAAAACTTCAAGCACAACAAACATTTTATTTAACAAATCAATGGGCTAAAGTTGAAAACAATTTATACTCTCAAGCGATTTATTATGAACCATCAAGATTATCTGCTCAATATGACTATGAATCAATGGAGTATACTCCTGAGATTTCAGCGGCATTAGACATTTACTCTGAAGAATCTACAACAACAAACGAAGATGGTTTTATTCTTCAAATTTACTCAGAATCAAAACGTATTAAGTCAGTATTAGCTGATTTATTTAATAACAACTTAGACATTAACACCAACTTACCAATGTGGACAAGAAACACTTGTAAGTATGGTGATAACTTTGTTTACCTTAAATTAGACCCTGAAAAAGGGATTGTTGGTTGCCAACAATTACCAACAATTGAAATTGAACGTCATGAGGTTGGTGTTACTGCCAAAATTACTGTTGATATTACACAAGAAAAAGATGAGAATAAAAAGGCTCTTCACTTTACTTGGAAAAACAGAAACATGGAATTCCAATCATGGGAGATTGCTCACTTTAGATTATTAGGTGATGACAGAAAACTTCCTTATGGTACCTCTATGTTGGAAAAGGCAAGACGTATTTGGAAACAATTATTATTGTCTGAAGATGCGATGTTAATCTATCGTACATCAAGAGCACCTGAAAGAAGAATGTTTAAAGTATTTGTGGGTAACATGAATGATGATGACGTTGAAGCATATGTAAACCGTGTTGCCAACAAGTTCAAAAGAGAACAAATTGTGGATTCTAAAACAGGTAATGTGGATATGAGATTCAACCAAATGGCGGTTGACCAAGATTACTTTATTCCTGTTCGTGACCCTGCGGCACCAGACCCAATTACAACATTACCTGGAGCAACAAACTTATCAGAGATTGCCGATATTGAATACATTCAAAAGAAATTATTAACAGCACTTCGTGTTCCTAAGGCATTCTTAGGATTTGAGGAAGTTGTTGGCGATGGTAAAAACTTATCATTACAAGATATCCGTTTTGCTCGTACAATCAACAGAATTCAAAAAAGTATGATTGCTGAGTTAAATAAAATTGCAATCGTTCATTTATTCTTATTAGGGTTTGAGGATGAATTACAAAACTTTACATTAGGTTTATCTAATCCATCTACACAAGCAGATTTATTAAAAATTGACGTTTGGAAAGAAAAAGTTTTATTGTATAAAGATTTAGTTGCGGACCCAGGAAATGGTATTCAACCAACATCTTCTACTTGGGCTAAAAAACACATTTTCAATTGGTCTGACGAAGAAATTAGATTGGATTTACAACAACAAAGAATTGAAAGAGCTGTTGGTGAGGAACTTAAAGCAACACCTACAGTTATTACTAAAACAGGTTTATTTGATAATATTGACAAATTATACGGTAATCCATCAGGAGCAACCGCTAATGCTGCGGCATCTACTGGTGGTGAAGAAACACTTGGAGGTGGAGGTAGTTTTGAAACAGCACCACCGCCAGCAGGAGGAGGTGAAGAAAGCTTACCACCACCGCCAGCAGAAGGTGGAGCACCTGAAGGTGGAGAAGCTGCCGTTACACCAGAATCAAGAATGAAAAATATGAATTTGTTGATAGAAAGTAATTTATTAGAAGGGTCAACATTTTTAGATTTAGGTCAAGGACAAGATTCTTTAGGAGAAATTTCAAAAGAATTGGATAAGTTACTAAACTCCTAATATTTATATTGAAAACACACTATAATGACTTTCGGAAAAATCAAATCCATAATAGAAAACAATCTTCTTGAATCTTACAAAGATGAAAAAGAATTTAAGAAATCTCTAAAAGAATTCAAACACAATGTTTTGAACAACAAAACTATGTCTAAATTGTATTCTTTGTACGACCAATTGAGTACTCCTCAAGGACTAAACGAGTCTGACGCTAAAGATTTTTTAGAAGAGGGGATTCATTTAATTCAAAAATTACTGCCAAGTATTAAACTACCAAGAAGTTTATCTGAGAATGTTCAGAATAGATATTCTGATATTGATGCCCTTGTTTATACAAATAAATTAAATTTGTTAGAGAGGGTTAATTCCAAAAAAAATATTACAAGTGTGTTAACTTCAACAAATAATGTTGTTAAAGAATCTATCAATATTCCATTGAAATCAATGGTTAGTATTGCAAACCAAACTTTAAACAAATATGTTGAAAATCTTGATGAATCATCTAAAAAAGAATTTCTTCAATTAATTTCTGAAGATTCAAAATCTCTTGAGGACAAGTTTGAAACTATTCGTGAAAGCGCAATCAGTAAACTTAACGTCATCTTAGAAAAAGAAGAGGAATTTGAGTTAAAGACAAAATTGTCTGAAACTATAGACAGATTAAAAACTGAAAAATTTGACCAATTGAATTTTCTTAAGTTAAAAAACTTAGAGGAATCAATCTAAAGAATTTTTCTTTTTTTCAACATACGAGGCTTTTAATATCTGAGCTCGTCTTACAACAGATTTTTTAACGAATTCTTTTCTATCAAATAAAATTTGATTTTGCTTAGTCTTGATAACTTTAGATTTTAAAGTTTTCAGGGCTTTTTCAATTCCGTCTTTTTTTACTTCTACTATTAGCATATTATTACAAATATCACAATTTTTTTAAAAATTTTTGACAATGGGTATAATTTGTGTTATTTTTTAACAAACAAATAAACATTGACATCAATGAAATTTAATGAAAAAAGGAAAAAGTGTAAAGTTAAATCTATTCAGTCCGATAAAATCGGTATATGGTACGGTAGATTCTAAAAATTTAAAATCATTATATATAAACATTCAATCATGGGTTTCCCCAAAATTTGACCACGATAATTGGAATCGGGTCGTATGTAATTTAAACCGAGAAATAAAACATTCGGTGTTTAATTCAATAGATATAAATCTTTTTAAGGAAAACACTATTGTTGATTTAGACCTTAGAACTAGCGGAATATCACATGGAAAAAAATCATTTTTTAATTTAGAAGTTAATTTATATACTAACCAAGAATTTGATTTTAAATCAATTGAATTAAAAGAATCAGTTAAAAAAATAGTAAGAAGTATAGTAAGGGATAACGTTATTGAAAACAAGTACTTTGATTTTTCAATATCAAAAACTAAATAAAGTCAATAAATAACTCCTTTGATATATTTATCTTAAAAACTATTAATGAAACAATTAAGAATTTTAGAAGCAAGTGAAGTCGGTCATGGTATATTGATTGAGACGGATGCGGGTTGGGTTTCCCCAAAAGACATTCGTAATTCCGAAATGTTAAAGGAAGCGGCTAACTTAGATTATAGAAACCCATTTGAGTTTTATGCTGTATTACAAAAGTATGACACTCCAAATAGAAACGGAAGATTTTATCCTGAAAGAATATTAAAAAGAGAGGCTGAGAACTATAAGAAGGCAATTGCCAAGGGTTTATCAACTTCAGAACTTAACCACCCTGAATCATCTTTAATAGACTTAGACAGAGTGGCACATATCATTACTGATATATGGTGGGATGGAAATATATTAATGGGTAAACTTAAATTGTTAACATCACCAGGATTCCACGAAAGAGGTATTGTATCAACTAAAGGTGACCAAGCGGCAAACTTAATGAGACAAGGTGTTACAATGGGAGTATCTTCAAGAGGAGTAGGTTCTTTAAAAAAGGTTGGAGAAAGAAATGAAGTACAAGACGATTTTGAATTAATTTGTTTTGACTTGGTATCTTCACCATCAACACCAGGGGCTTATTTATTCACTAACCCTGAAGATAGAAATAAGTACGAAGAAAATTTAGAAGAAGAAAAAAGGCACAAAACACCAGAAAATTCAGAATTCCAATCCAAAGGAGTTGACTTAATGAGAAAATTAACCGATTATTTGGGAAAATAAAAATAATTATGGAAGAAAAATTTTTTGTCGCAAAAGTTCAGTACGATTTACCTGATGAAAACACTGGTAAAATTAAAAAAATCAGAGAAGAAAAACTTGTAAAAGGTTATTCTGTTACAGATGTAGAAGCAAAAGTAACAACAAAATACGAAGGGTTTACTCATGATTGGAGAATTACTTCAGTATCTGAAAGTAAAATAGATGAAGTTATTGAATAATTGATTTTAAATCAATTTATCTAAAGTGGTCAGTTTTGACCACTTTTTTTTTGCTCGTACATATTTATATGTTGATATAATATTGTATTTCCACAAGATTAATAATCATAAAACATTAAAAAATAAAAGATATATAATTCAAAAACGATATTTTTTGGTTTTTGGTAATATTTATTAGTTAAAATAAATAGATTTTCTATATGAAAGAAAACAAATTAGTTCAAGAGGCTCTTATTCAAATGAAACAAGTTGAAGAAGCTATAGCCGAAAACGCAAAAGGAATACTTGCTTCTACTATGAAGGAAGAAATCAATCAACTAGTAAAAGAATCTCTTTCCGAACAAGCTGACGAAGATGAGGTTGAATTAGATGCTGACATGGATATGTCCGCTGATAATGATGAAGTAGACATGGACATGGATGTGGACTCAGATGATGAATCTGAAGATATGGAAATGGACTTTGATATGGATTCAGACGAAACTCCAATTGATTTAACTGACGCTTCTGACGAAGAAATTTTGAAGGTATTCAAAGCGATGGGTGAAGATGACGGAATCATTGTTAAAAAAGACGGTGAGAATGTTCATTTAACTGACGATGATGCTGATGTAGAATATCTTGTTAAGCTGGGTGAATCTGAAGACGAAATGATGGAAGATGATTCTGATATGATGGATTATGATTCGGACATGACGGATGATGGTGGTGAGTTTGATGAGTCAGTTGATGATGTTATTGATGCTATTTTTAGTGGAGATATGTCAGACGTTGATTCTAAAGATATGTCTGATGACGAAGAAGTTGTTTACGAAATCACATTAGATGATGATTCTGAAATGACAGAAGACGACGAAATGATGGAAGATGATTCTGACATGATTGAGGAAGACGACATGGAAGATGACGACATGGAAGATGACATGGAAGATGACAACATGATGGAATCTAAAAACACAATTAAAGCTAAAGGTGTTGGTATGGGTAAACCTAAATTTGATTACAAGAAAACAACAGGTGGATTTAAAGAAGACATGAAACAAGGTCCTAAATCTGTTGGTACTGGTAAAGCAAAATTTGATTACAAAAAAGGTGCTAACATGGAAGGTAAGTCTAAAGTTGTTAAAACTGAAACTAAGGAAGGCGATTACGGAATGAATAAAGGTGATAAATCTAAAACCATGAAAGGTAAAGAAGATTACACTACTAAAAAAGGTATGACAAATTCTAAAGGAGAAAAGGCGTTTGAAAAAGAAGAAACCAAAGAAGCTGCTAGAACATACGGCATGGGTTCCAAAGAAGGTAGAGGTTTAAGAAAAGGTATCACTAATAACAGAAACTATGTTTATGGTAAAAGTGGTGTTAAAGTTGAATCTACACAAGAAGAAGTTAGAATGTTGAGAGAAAAGAATGAAGAGTATAGAAAAGCATTAAATGTTTTCAGAGAAAAACTTAATGAAGTTGCTATCTTCAATTCAAACTTAGCTTATGCTACAAGATTGTTTACAGAACACTCAACTACTAAAAAAGAAAAAATAAACATCCTAAGAAGATTTGACGATGTTGAAACTTTAAAAGAATCTAAAAATCTTTATAAGTCAATCAAAGACGAATTATCTAAGGTAGAAACAAAATCAATTAATGAATCAGTGGGAGCAAAATTAAATAAAAGTGTAACTACAGGTTCATCAACTACTCTAATTGAATCAAAAACTTATGAAAATCCTCAGTTCTTAAGAATGAAAGATTTAATGGGTAAATTAGGGTAACAAAAAATTAAAATAAACTAAAAACAAAAACAAATACTAAAATGGGAGCATTATTAGAATCAGGTCTTGTTGGTAACATTGGGTTAAAACACCTTAAAGTTATCAAAGAAGATACAATCAACAAATGGGACAAATTAGGCTTTTTAGAAGGTCTTAAAGGTCACATGAGAGAAAACGTAGCACAATTATACGAAAACCAAGCATCATTCTTAATCAATGAAGCATCATCTACATCTGATACAGGTGCATTTGAAACAGTGGTTTTCCCAATTGTTAGACGTGTATTCTCTAAATTATTAGCAAATGACATCGTTTCAGTACAAGCTATGAACTTACCAATTGGTAAATTATTCTACTTCGTACCTAACATTCAGTCATATGACCCGTTACTTTCGGACGCAACTACAGGAGTACATTACCCTCCATACGGTTCACCAAATGCAGCGAACAGTCAAACACCAAACAGTGGTTATGACTACAACAACACTAAAGACCTTTATGATAGATTCTACGAAGGTAACGAACCAGCATTAGACCCACCAGGTTTATTTGACTATTCTAAAGGACAATATTCTGCTATCACAGCACCAGTTGGTACTGTATCATGGTTAGCAGACCAATTAGTAGCATCTGCATATAGTGTAGACAATTACAGAAAAGTATTAGTTGTTATGTCAGGTTTCGCATCTGATGGAGCAGGTAAATTAATCGGTCCTGATGGTCAACCAATGGATAACGAAGCGTTCTTATCTGATTTAACTATCTATGGTGTTGCAGGAAACGTTTATACTGCAGCAAACGCAACTAACCCTTACTTATTTAGAGTTGTAACTCAAAGATATGGTAAAGGTATCGTACAATACGGTAACAACAACGCTACATTAGTATTCCCTAACAGTAAAACTGATGGTGGTCAATATGACAACTTATGTGATGCTCAAGGTAAAATCTACTTAGAGGTTGATTTACAAGTACCAGTTTGTATCACTTGTGGTGGTTCAATGGACGGTTACACAGGTTCAACATTCTCTTCTTCTACTGCTGCTGATAACGCGTTTACAGCAACTTATAGAATCTACAAAAACTTAGAGTTTGAAGATAGAATCGGTGAGGTATCGTTTGACCTTATGTCAGTAACAGTTTCTGTAACTGAAAGAAAATTAAGAGCTCAATGGTCTCCAGAAATGGCACAAGACGTTGCAGCATTCCACAACATTGATGCTGAGGCTGAATTAACAGCTTTATTATCTGAGCAAGTTGCGGCTGAAATTGACCGTGAAATCTTAAGAGATTTACGTAAAGGTGCGGCTTGGAACTTAAGATGGGATTACAATGGTTGGAAGCGTCTGGGTTCAAGTGCAGTTCCTTATACTCAAAAAGATTGGAACCAAACTTTAATCACAGCAATCAACCAAATTTCAGCACAAATCCACAAATCTACATTAAGAGGTGGAGCTAACTGGATTGTTGTTTCTTCTGAAATCAGTGCTATTTTTGATGACTTGGAATATTTCCACGTATCAAATGCGGCTCCTGAGCAAGACCAATACAACATGGGTATTGAAAGAGTTGGTACATTAGCAGGTCGTTACCAAGTTTACCGTGACCCTTACTTCCCACCAAACCAAGTGTTAATGGGACACAAAGGAACATCATTGTTAGACACAGGTTACATCTACGCACCGTACGTACCTCTACAATTAACTCCAACTATGTACAATCCGTTCAACTTTACACCAATCAAAGGTATCATGACTAGATACGCTAAGAAAATGGTGAATAACAGATTCTACGGACGTATCACAGTTGATGGTGTTAGAACTTTTGACTTAAGAGAATTGAGATAATCAATATCTTATTTAGATACCAAAAAGGAGACAAGAAATTGTCTCCTTTTTTTATTTACAGAAAATCCAAATTGTTTATATTTATTTTTAGATTTTAGTTTATCAGTCCCCAGCCCTAACAAGCTGTTGAGTATTCACGGACACGAAGGTATTGGTAACATAGTCATTAACTATTATAAAATTAAAGAAAATGTATTACACAACAACTAGAGTGAGCAAACCGACTGCGCACATCACAAAGAAAAAGTCGCGTCTTAAAATCTACAATGGTCATGTCGTATTTCTTAACGACAAAGACAATTTTGAATTTGAAATTCATAATCCAACACAAAAATCAGTTCTCTGTAAAATAAAAATAAATGGCGAATACATCTCCACAAGTGGCGTTGTTATTAGACCAGGTCAGAGAGTGTTTTTAGAACGTTTCCTTGACACTAACAACAAGTTTGAGTTCAGTACCTACGAAGTAAAAGATACGTCGGCAAACAGGACGGCAATTGATTTAAATGGGGATGTTAGAATTGAGTTCTATAACGAACAAACTTATCAACCAAATTATGGTTTAACATTAAGATTAGGTGGTAACGCAAATACCACTATCCATACAGGTTCACCGTATTATGGTGATATGACATTTACAACATCAAATTCCGCTCCAATGGCGTATTATTCTAACACTTCATCTGTCAGTAACACTATTGAAACAGGTAGGGTTGAAAAGGGTCAAAAATCAAAACAACAATTCACCAACTCATACAATAATTTTGAATACAATGTATCTCATCAAATTAGTTTAAAGATATTACCATTAGGTACCAAAAATAAAACAACAGATGATATTAAACATTATTGTACAGAGTGTGGTATCAAGACAAAATCAAAATATAAATTTTGTCCGTCTTGCGGAAATAAGTTATAAATAAAAAGGAGTCCCGTGAGACTCCTTTTTTTATTTTAAAAATCTAAGTGATTTAGAAACAATCTCAGATTCGGTCAAAGAATATAATCCATTCTTATATGCCATTTGAACCGCCCTTATTAACATAAATTTTGCCTGTTCTTCAGTTAAAGTATCAATCAAATTATCAATGTCTTCAGGTTTGTATACTGCAACTTCTTCAAATAGAAATAATATTGGTTGTTTTTGTTGTTCCATAATGTGTTATCTGTATATTTATAGTATAAGTATATGAAAAAAAATAGAATAAGTGAAGCAACAGGTTCAGGAAGTGCAGGACATTTTAAAGTCCCAATAGTTCTTGCGCCTCAAGATTGGAAACCAGACCAATTGGCACCGTTCAACACTCCTGTTTATAATTATACAAACGCGGAACTTGCGTATGAAGAAGCTGATGGCGATTTTAAAGAAACTCCAGAAGAAAGAAAAAAAATTGAAAATAAAACTGAAAAGTTATCAAAAGTTGACACATATTTAAAAAGTTTTTACACAGGTCAAAATGATGACGAGGGTAGTAATGTTGCAGATGTTGAACCTCCTGAAAAATTAATTCAACAAGCCGTTGGACCATTAAAAGAAGATTTGGCGGTTTGGTTTGGTACCAAGAAAAAACCAAAAGGAAGTAAACAACCAAAAGGTCCTTGGGTTAATATATGTCGTAAAGAAGATGGTAAACATCCACCATGTGGTAGACCTGAAGCGTCAGACAAAGGTTATCCTAAGTGTCGTGCCGTTGGCGTTGCATCTAAAATGAGTGATTCAGAAAAAAGAAGTGCTTGTCAACAAAAAAGAAATGCCGAAAAAACACATTCAAAATCAGGAACAGGTAACTCACCTAAAATGGTTCACTATGAACCAAAAAATGAATCGTTAAGAACTACAATTTCTGCAATCCTTAACGAGTATAAAAAATCTATTTAATTGTATCTATAATCACTGAAGTATCTTGTTTTTTAGAAACTTCAGGTATTGATTTTGGTTTAACTGAAATAAAACTTTTAGGAGTATCGTTAGATTTTACATGAGGTTTATCAACATAAACGGTGTCATGTATAACTTCTTTTTCAGGTTGAAACGTATCCATATAAATTTCAAGTTTATCTTTTTTAAAATTTGGAGTAACGGCTTTAAAAATATTATAACCAATTAATATTAAAGTGGAAGTTATGACTGTAAGAACAGCTAAGCCCAAATAAAATGTTGTCTTAAATGAATTATTCTTTTTCATTGTATATTTTGTAATATATTTTGAAGGGAATGTTTAATGTTTGACATAATTTCTTTTTCAAACTCTTCTCTACGTTTTTCTACTTCATTGTCAAACGCAACAACAATATTTTCCCATGGTTTTTGCTCTAAAAACACAGTATAAGAATATACATGGTTAATTACTTTCACATTATGACCTTCAAGAATTACAAATATTTGTAATTCCTCATTTCTAATGTAACGTTTGTTTGAAATTGGTGTTAATAAAAGTACCGTATCTTCTTTAGAGATTAGTTTTTTACAAATCGCAATACAATCTCTTTCGTATTCAGATTTCTCCATTGGAGGGGTAGACAATCTAACTATTGAAATGTACCATTTCTGAATTAGTCGTTTAAATTTGTGTAAATGTGAATTCATTGTTGTGGGTATGATATATACCAACAAAGATAATCAAAATTTTTAAATAAAAAAATGTTTTTAGAAAATTAACAGTACGCTCCTGAACAATGTTTTTTACCATCTAAACCTTTGATATCACCTTTACATACTTGAACTGCATAACCATTTGCGTATGCTGAAGGATAAACTTTAAATTTTGATTTAGCCGCAGATTTACCTCTTGAACAAAGTGGAGTTCCTGTTTTTTTCCTACCTTCATTCATTTCTTCATAATCCACATATTGTGATTCCTTATCCATTTCATTTTTTAAGAAATCAAATACTTGGTCTATATTGGTTTTTGCTCCAGATATATGGTCATCAGCCCAATCATGTCCGTTTTGAATAATATCGTCAATCATGTTTGGGTCCATTTCCATCATCATTTCAATTTGTCTTTTCATTTGTTTTAAATTAGAAAAGAACATATAGTTCGCGTTTTCAACTTCTTGTTCTGTAAGAACTTTTTTAACTATTCGGTTTAAATCTGATTCTGTTAATTTAACTGTTTTCATTATAGTGTAGGATAATTTTGTTTTTTATTAATTATATTAAATGTTAATTGTCTCTTATAAGTATCTTTCTCTCCTGAAGTATTCACTTGAATATCAACATAATATTGATTAGGTATTTTATCTCTCATATCAAATATAAAATAATACTCATTTGGTGTTCTATTGATTGGAGTCCAATCTTGAACTAATACTTCAGTTGTTCCTTCTCTAACATATACTCTATAAAATGCCGAAATATCTTGTAATAAAACTTGACCAGTGTATGCCTTTTTAATTGTGACACCAACTTTTCTAATATCAGAATTTAATATTTTTTCATCTTGTAATATACCATAAAAATCAAATCCATAAATGTCAGGTTCTTTTGACGTTGAGCCAATATGAATACCAGCACTATATTGTTGTAATGTAAATTGATTTGTAACATTTGGTAATGGTTGTCCATTAATTGTTAAACCTGACCATATATCGTAATATTGACATGGTGTTGGTGAACCTGAAAATCCATTAGGTACTATAACTTCATATATTCCTCGTGTTCTTAAACAAGTTGATAAAGTTGCCATACCTGCAACTGCATCACCATTTCTGTCTTCAATTCTAACAACAGGGTCTGAATCTAAATTAACGTAATCACCATTTTGATAAACATATAGATACAATTTATTTTCTTGGCTTTTTAAGAATAAGTTTCTATTGTCCTTAACTAAATCGTTATAAGTTGTTTGAAGGAATGGCTGATAAAATGTTTGTGTGTGTCTTGAGAAGAACGCAACGCTATAACTGTCAGTTAAACCTGTAATGTTTTCAATTTGTGGTAGATATGCAACCCCCCAACCTGTAACACCAGTTATAGTACCGTTTAATATACCATTTATTTCGTTGGTCATATCCATATTAATATTCTCATTACCAAGTTCAAAATGTTGTCTTGCAACAATAGTTAAACCTGAGAAATTAACGGTACCTTCATTTTTGTTATTATAAACACCTGATTGAGACCAACCACTTATTGTTGTTGTTTGATACCAATTTGATGGTCTTGTTGAATACGCACGACTATCTACGTATGTAATAGGTGTTGAACCTCCATAAGGGCTGTTTTGATTTATATTAGAATCTGTATAGTCAAAACCAACACCCTCATCCCAATATTGTGGGTTTCCTGTTGTTCCTGATGTTTTTGGAATTCTAAATAAAATTAAATCAAATGAAGTTGCTCTTCTTCTTTCATTTGACATGAATGTATTTAATAACTCATTATCAAATGATGACGTATTTGTCATACTAAGAAAGTGAGTCATACCTGTAGTACATCCTGTTGATATTACACCTGATACAATATTTTCTTGTAATAGACCTAAATCTAAGTTAAACAGTAACCTACTGTAACCATAATTTGGAACAATGAAATCAGACGAACCAAAATTCAACTCAATAATGGGGTTTCTACCAGTATTGACGTATGAATTTGATTGAATGGTATTGTTCTTATCTACGTATGACCTTAAAATTGACATTAATTTTTATTTATAAATATCAATTAAGTCGGATATTGCCATTAAGAATTTTTGTATATGCGTTTTGCATTTCTGTTAACATATCTGAAACGTTTGAACCGTCTTGAGTTACAGGGACTGGAGGTAGTCCAGGATATGCGTGAGTGTGAGTTGTTAAGAACCTAACAATTATATTAATTAATTCTAAAAGTTCTTCACCTCTAACTAAACTTGATGTTTTTGGTGTTATTTCATCAACAAATTGGTCTAAAGAAATACCATATAAAGTATTGTCAAAATTAATCTTACCTTTTCCTGGTATTGACGAGTTATGTGACAATAAGAATAAATAATCACTTGCCAATGCACCATAAGTTGTTGGGTCTGCAAAATATGAAGATTGAGGTACTACAGTTCTTGTTGTGTTTGTTGGCGTACCAACCTTACCTTGAACATAAATTAAACCATAACCCGAAACTCTTAGTGCGTTATTTAGTTTTACTTGATTAAAAATTTCACTAACGTTTTTATATGCTGCGGTTGAATTTTCAGTTGTACCTGAACTAGGTTCCGAAGATTTTATGTTGTTGTAAGTTAAATTGTTTGGTCTATAAAAAATTGGAAATTTATTATCAGATTGGGAAAATAACTGAATTCCAGATTTTGTAACATTTGATGTATTACAAGTTTGTATAAAATTATTAATAAATGCTGCAACTTCTTGTTTAGATAGTAGACTAAAACTTTCAGATGCTACTAATGATTTCAAGTTTTCTTTAACAACACTATCTACCGTTAAATTTTTAGAATTAGTTGATAAATCATTTTTTAATCTATATAAATAAACTGAACCTGTAAATTTTTCTTGGGTATTTTCAGGGTTTGTTATTACCCATTCAATCAAATAATTAACTTGAACAATTTGTTCATTAAGTTGAGTTATTATTTTGTCAGGTTGTTTTTGTTTTCTTAATCCAAATCTTGATAATTGTAAAAATCCTCTTTGAGAATTACCAACAGGAGTAACATTTGGTTCAAGGGATGACCCTCTAAATTTGCCAGCCCTTAATAATATTTCATCTTGTTTAACAACTAAGTCAGCACTACCACGACCTAACACAGCATTGTCACCTGGTTCAGGAAACACTCCTTTATGAATGGATTGGTCTGTAAATGTACCATCTTGGTTTTTTAATGGTTTTGGTGCCGATAATTGAGTACCAGTTCCTGTGAATTTATTTCCACCTACATAATATTCAAATTTTGTTGTTGTCGGGCTTGAAAAAGTACTTTGTATATAATATTGATTTTGAAATTTAAAATCCTTATTAACGTAAATTACTTGTGTTAGTTCGTCTTTTAATGGAACTTGATACATGAAATATGGTATTAAAGGATTAAATACAAATGGGTCTCTTATAGTCCATTTATCTTTTTCTTCATTCCATATTGGGTCATTAATACTTTTAATAATATCTTCGTAATTATCAATTAATAATTTGGCTCTAATCCTACCCAACATCATTGGGTCCTCGTTGTCCATTACTTGAGCTTGAAAAAATATTGAATTATTTTCCATTGTTTCTTGATTGATATTCGTCTAATGATTTATTATAAAATTCTTCAACTTTATCCAAATATAAAGTTAATCCAATTATGTTATTTTTTGTAAATTCAAATTCAGTGGTTAAGTTATCCATAATTTCAATTAACTTACTATTCGGAAGATTTTTTAAATCTTCCAATTCATTTACTATTTTTTTAAATTCTTCTTTTGTCATATTATGTGGTTTTACCATAACCTGGATAAATTCCAGTTGTTGTTAAAACGGCAACTTGAGTATTACTGTTTTCGGCATTTTCTTTATCAGCACCTTTGTGTGTCATTAAATTATAAATCCCCATTAAATTAGGAGAACCATCTGGTAATACACCAGTCGGAATCCCAACCCCTTGCAAAAATTCAATACTGTTTATTGTTGACCTTTCAGGTGAAGTTCCTGGTAAAAATTTTGATAATGCTAATAGAGGTAATGGTATAGACCCATTAGGTTTTCCAAATATTGTTTTTAACAATAATAAAATATCATTAATTAATGACTTACATTTTCTATAATCATCTACTAATTGAGCAACAATTAAAAGTATATTAACCAATCTTAATATTATTGTATATTTTTTTAATACTGCGGATTTTGAAATATCAGAAATTACCGAACTAATAAGATTTATAATATCTTTCTTTAAAATTTCATATAAAGTTTTTATAAAAATTGCCCCTATTCTTGAAACAACTTGAATATTAAAACTTTTAAAAACTTTTAAAAAATCTACTCCATTATTTATAATATTATTGACACCACCAAGAGTAGTATTACCTGATTGTATAATAGTATTCCCTGATGTTACTGCTTGATTATATGTATTTTTTGCCTGACTTTCAACTACTTGCATTAAAGTAAGAATTGGAAATAAAACTTTTGGACTCAACACCGCAGATGCGAGTGCCAATGGGATTTGTTTTACATATTCTTTATTAACCGCCAATTCTAAATTAAAATTTGTTGGTAAAAACGCTTGCCAATCAGGATTTTGATATAGAGTGTCTAAAACATTACTGATACTTTTTACTTGTTCATCGGGACTTTGGTCGTCAATAACATCTCTTAATCTAACTAACTCATCAATTAACGTTTCATAATCAACAGGTAATTTAACATTATCACAACCTTCAAACTCCACAACACCGTTTTGAATGTTTGAAACTTTAATTTCAATATTCCTTAAATCAACTTGAGTTAATTCGTAAAATGTGTCATCAACACCATCTAATTCTGCAACTTTTGAAACACCACTAACATCAATCTCTCTTCTACTATCAAAACATAGACCTAAAATTCTCTGAATAATTAATGAAAATTGTGTACCCTTTTCAATTTCTTGTGCACTCAAATTTGATTTAATACTGATTGCGCCTGAAATTATATTTAAAAGTATTGCAACAAAATCAACTTTGTCTACTAATTTAATTGTTGAGTAATAATCATTTAAAAATTCACCTACTTTATTTAGTGTTTGACCTGGAGTTATTCCTGATATTGTTAATGTGTTCGCGGGTTTATCAATTAATGCGACTCTATAAGAAGGTTGGTTTACACCATATTGGTTTGTTGTACTATATACAAAATCAAATAAATCTAGACCTGAGGTTCCTTGGTAATATTTACCAAACTCTTGTTCATACGACCTACTTAAATTTGAATTTTCCATTCTAAGATTTAATGTTTTATTCATTGGGAATGGAAGAGGACCTGAGTAAGGTTTATAAACTCCTGATTGAACATTTGGGTCATTTTTTTCAAATGAAATTTTACCTAATTTACTATCTACAGGATTTTTTAATAAATTTGCTAAATCTAAAGATTGTACTGGAACGTATATACCTTCACCTGCAGGAAGAGTTGTTAAAGGATTTAATTGTAAATTTGATTTATCATATCCATTAAATGTTTGTTCTTGTGAACAACCCAAAGCTTTTAATGCTTCTTCGGTAATAATTTTTTGAATTTGAGGCTCTATCTTTACAACAACCTCTAAAAGTTTTTTTTTCAAATAATTAGTAGAACTTAATCCACTACCATTTGTAATATTAATTAATTCCAAAAGTTGGTCAAAGGATGTTGGTTGGTCCCTTAAGTATCTTTTTTGTTGGTTTGATATATTATCTAATGATGAATTTAAACTTGCCGTAGATTGGGCAAATGAATCTCCTGCCGAACTTTTTAATTTTTTTGCTCCTGCCGAAATGTCTTTATAAGATTTGATTGAGTTTATTTGACTTTTTGCGCTGTCATAACTCTGATTTAAATCCGCCATTATTATTTCATTTTATAAGTTTCCTCATCGTTAGAAACATCCTTATCAATTAAATTTTGAATAAGGTCATCATCTAAATCCGCAAGAGAAAACGATTCATTATTATTGTTATTAGATTTTTCCCAAATACTTGATTGTAATTTAGATAGACTAATTTTTTTCTCAACGCAATCATTAACAATCTTTTGTTGTTTTTCAATTACAGGACCAATAGTCATCATGTCATTAGGGTCTTTTAACATTGAAAGCATTTTATTTTGAATCCTAATTGCTGTTTGTCTTTGTTCTACAAGTTCATTATAGATTTCTTGCATTAAAGATAATATTGAATCTTTACTAAAATTAATTTCTTTACGTTGTGGTCTAGGCATATCTATAAATACTTTTTAATCAGTTTTCATTTTACTTTGAATGAAAATATACAACTTTTTAAATCTTTTCATTGAGCTGCGAATTTCCTTTGTACTTAAATTTGTCATTTCTCTTAACGACAAAAGAATGACATTTTTATTAAATTTATTATTATCAGCCCCTGAAAAGATTGATTCGTAGTTATCAAATAAGTCAATTAGAGCGTACCCCAACTTTCTTTCATTATCGTTCAAATTTTCACCTTCAATAAAATCTTTTAATTCTTTAAGGTATTCAGTGATTATAATACTAGTATCAACTTGGTCTTCATCAATACGATACATCATATCGGGTCTTTCTTCAATACTTTCTGACATATCTTCATAAGATACCTTTCTGTTAATCTCTTTTTGGTCTTTTATTATTTGACCCATTAAATAATTTTTACAGATAGTACCAAAATAAGAATATGCTTTCTTTTCTTTTGAAGGTTTAAATTTATCAACCTTTGTCATTAAAAATGAATGAGTATCACAATGGATTTCGGTAAAATCCATATCTTTACGATATAATTTGTATCGTCTAATAATAGATGATATCATCTTATCTAAAGGACCTCTTAAGAATTCGTTATATATTTTGTTCTTCTCTTCTGAAGTTTCAGCCAATAAAAAATTTCTTACTGCGGTCTCTTCTCTAACATCAAAATAATTTACATTTACCGTTTTCCTACCCCTTTTTTTAGATAAAACATCTTCTGTTGTTGCAGATAGAGTTTCTTGCATTATCCATTGTCTGATTGATATTTTATGACTCTATCGTCAACAAAGAAAAATTCTTTTTTTGCGGTCTGAACCCAAAACTTAACTTCGTCTTCTAACATTTTGTTTTCACCAAATTTATAATTCCAAAAAATAGAACCTTCTCTCATGTTGGTGTGTTTATACCCAAGTTTAGGTATTGTCATAATTGACACAGAATTGTAAGTTAATCTTAACAAAAACTCATAGACAAAAGTTAATTTGATTGAAGGTTTAAATCCTCCAAAATCTTCAATAACTTGTTTTTTAATAACCGCACCAGCAGTTTGGAAGTTTTGATAATCTTGTAAAGTTTCATTAGTTAAGAATCCCATTTCTTGACTAAAGTTTGCTGCAAATGTTGCCTCATTAGTAAATCCTGCAAATAAACCTTTTTCATCTGTTTCAACAACTACAGGTAAAAATACTTGAGTTTCAGGAAATGAACCAATATATTTTTTAACATTTTTAAACCATATTGATGCATATTCATCATCAAATTCAAATAATGAAATCCAAGTACCTTTGGCGTTTTTAACACCAAAATTAACTTGGTCTGCATAATTAGGTTCTTTGTCCCATAATAATTTTGTAACATTTAAGTCACCAAAATCATATCCGTTTAAATGGTCAACTAATGATTCTTCAGTCGTATGTACAATTATTAATTCTTCAATATCAACAGTTTGTGATTTTATTGAAGTTATTGCCTTTTCAAAATAATCATTAAAATCTCTAGATTTAGATGATTTGATAGGTAGTATAATGGATAGTGATAATTTGTCGTTCATATTATTCTTCTGTTTTAGATATTTGTTGTTCAAATGATTCAGCTCTTACGTTTAAGTAATTTTCAAATAATGAAATTACGGTAGAGTCAAATTCTTGTTTATTTGTGTAGTTTTCAACCGTTGTTTTCATATTCTCATAAAGTTCGGTTTTGATGTTATCCTCTAACCAATTTTGAATGTAGTCAGCAATAAAATCACAAATTAAATTTTTATTTGTAATCCAAACTCCGTTATCATCATTCATCCATTCAGGTTGAATATTTGGAACTTTACCAATAACAGGTACACCCGATACCATTGATTCTAATGGGAAGGTACCAAAACCACTCTCATCATCAATCCAAACACTAACAAAACAATCTCTTAATGAGTTTGCAAATTCTTTTTCAGAAAGACCTCTTAAATCTCTAAATGTAAACCATCTGTATTGAGGGAATTTTAAATAGAATGTTTTAATTATATTAATTGTATCTGATTGGTCTTTAGTGTGAACCCCAATAATTGGCATTGGTGGAACATTTTTTGGGTAAAAACTATCTGTAATTAAAGGTTTGATAATATCAAAACTTGATTGTCTCATAACCGTTTCAACATACTCTTGTTGTTTTGTTGTTGTCGTTAAACATTTAAAGAAACCATATTGCGCCCAATTTTGACCAGGTTGTAAAGTTTCAACAATGTGATTATAGTTTTGAGTAAAAACTATTTTACCACAAGGTAAATTTTTAATTTGGTCCATTACGTACCCAAATAATTCAGGAACAATAATAAAATCTTCAGGGGCGATTTCTAAATTTTGACCTTCAATTGCTCTGTGAGGAATTGACATGTATTCTTCATCAAGCCAAGCAACAACGCCTGAGTATTCTTTTTTCTCGTGAAGAATTATAGGATTAAATCCTGCATCCAATAGCGTTTTTGCCATTTGATAAATTAATCTAACAGATGCTTTTGCATTACCTTTAGTATCTTGAATAAGAAAATAAATTCTTGATTTCTTATCTTTAAGGTTTTGAATTGACTGTTTTACTTTTTCGTTTAACGATGTGTCCATATTAATAATGATTTATAAGTTTTTTGTTTAATAAGCTATTAAATGCTAATCTGAATGGTATACTTGTGTTTGAACTTGATTTCATTCCTAACTGCTCATCAATTTCTTCATGTTCAGTTAAAACGGTGTCCATTAACATTTTTACCATTTCAAATTTTATGATGTTAATCCTTGTTTCTGTGTTACCTGAAGTCTCGTCGTCAGGGTATTGGTCAGACATGTCCAAATATTCTTCAACCTTGTCTAAGTCAATATAGTAGTTTTCTCCTAATACTTTAATCATATAGCTCTTTTATTTTTGTTTGTAATTCTTTTAATTTTGTTATTGAATATTCTGTTTTAATATCTTTGTTATACGATGTTTCATATTTAATAACAATTTTTCCATTCGGATGATTTAATAATAAGTTAGGATTTGCCGTAAGTAAAATGTCTATTGAGTCCCACATAGAATTAATTGTTGGTTCACTATAAAATTTAACTGATTCAACAAGACATCCAAACTTTGATATAAAAAACAACGAGGCTGGTTTTGATTTACCTATCTCATCAGAAACTATCGTAATATCATGATTATCTCTCATGTCTAAATAAAAGTCATTAAAATCCATCATACTTGAAGTTTCTACTGAACCTGCATGGCCAAAAATCTCCATGGTGTGCTCTTTGTATAAAAAATTGTAAAGTTCGTCCTCATCTTTAAATTTAAGATGTTTTGAAATATCCAAAGTTGTTAAATCAGAAATTACTTCGTATTCAGATTTTTCTTCATCTTCTTTGAATGGATTTTCTAAATACCATTTTTCATACTCTTGTTGTATTTTTTTCAAGGTATCACGTAATACTCCATTTAATTCTATTGCAATTCTCATTCCGTTTCGTTATCGTATTTTTGTAATATCTTAGTAATTAAAGGGTTTCTAACAATATCATTTTTGTCTTTAAACTCAAAAGTTGAAATATATTTGTCATCTCTAAATTTTTCAATTGCATCCCACAATCCACTATGAGTTTTGTTTTTATATCGGTCCGATTGTTCTACATCACCCGATATAAAAAATTTACTGTTGAATCCAATCCTTGTCAATAGAAGTTTCATTTGACTTGGAGTTGCATTTTGACCTTCTTCAAAAATTAAAATTGAATTATCAATATTCATACCTCTCATAAATGCCAAAGCAAATACTTCAACAATTTCTAATTCTTTTAATTTTTCTCTTGTTTCTTTTCCAATTATTTTATTTAACAAATAATATGATGGGAAAATATAAGGGTCTAATTTTTCTTCTACATTACCAGGTAAACTACCTAATTTTTCTTCAGCCTCAACCGCAGGTCTTACAATAATAATTTTTTCATATGGAGTGGTTGGGTCTGAAAGTAAGTCAATTGCCGCTTTCATGGTAATATAACTTTTACCTACACCAGCTGGTCCTGAACATATCGTAACTTCACTTGAAGTTAAAGTATCGTAGTATCTTTTTTGCGTTTGAGTTAGAAATTTTTCTTTGGTTTTCTTTTTTAGAATTGAACAAATTATTTCTTTTTTTGTTTTATTATGACCCTCTTCCATTGAAGGGGTTGGTACTGGTGATTTTTTTGGTCTTGTATTACCCATTTATTTTTTATTTTTAGTTTTATTGATAATTTACATAATCTTTTTGTTCTCTAACGTCAGAGTTAGTAAGAGTATTAATTTTATCTTTTAGTTCAAATCTTTTGTCATTAGTAAAATACACACTTCTTGATAGTTCAATAAAATTATTGTCAAAGTTTTTTTTACTTTCAATGACTCTTAAATTATCCTCAATGTCCCAAAGTTTTGAATTAGTCTCTACTAATTCATGATATAGTTTTAATACTTCCTCATCGTTTAAAAAAACGGATGAAAAATTATATAACAATTCAAATTCATTATTAACATAGTTTAATTTATCTATGTTAGTTATTTTTGTTTTTTTAACGTGTAATATTGATAATTTATCAATTAATTCACCAATGCTAATAGGTACTGTAATCAATTTTATTTTATTTTAGTTCTGTTTATTGAATTTTCATTCGCATCTCTACGATAAACGGTTTTACCATTATCTGGACTTTCATAAATCCATACAGTTTTTTGTTCTTTATCGTCTACTTGAGCTTTAATCCATTGATATGTTTTTTTCAATCCAATAGATAATGGTTGACTAACTTCCCAACCAACTTTTTCTTTGTATAATTTGTTATCAGAATTTCTACCTTTAACACCCAACGGGCATTTAAATCCGTATTTACTAATAAATTCTTCACCTTCAATATTTTTGATGGTTAAATCTTTAGTTGAAATTGCAATTGCCATTCCAGCCAATTGGTTAATGGTTACCATTTCTTCTGACCCAATATTAACTGGCCCTGTAAAATCGCTCTCCATTAATCTTAAAACAGCCTCTACGCACTCATCAACATATAAAAATGAACGTGTTTGTTTACCATTACCCCAAACCTCAATAATATCACCATCTTTAGCTTCTGCTACTTTTCTACACATAGCTGCTGGTGACTTTTCTCTACCACCAATCCAAGTTCCTTGTGGTCCAAAAATGTTATGAAATCTTGCAATTCTAACATTTAATCCATAATTTCTATGGTAAGCCAAAAATACTCTTTCCGAGAATAATTTTTCCCATCCATACTCAGAATCAGGATTTGCAGGATATGCAGAACTCTCTTCACAATTTGGATTATTTGGGTCTAATTGGTTGTGTTCAGGATACATACAAGCGGATGATGAGTAGAAAACTTTTTTAACTTTTTTCTTAACGCACTCTCTTGATACGTTTAAATTAATTGTTGCAGAATTATGCATTAAATTTGCGTCGTTCTCACCTGTAAAGATGTATAACGCTCCACCCATATCTGCAGCCAATTGATATACTTCATCAACACCTTCTTCAATGACAGTATCAACTACTTTAGGGTCAGTTAAATCACCTAATATAAATTCATCACAAATTTCACTATGGAAAAAATATTCGTGTTTTTTAATGTCACATATTCTTACGTGATTACCTTCTTCTTTTAATCTTTTTGCTAAATGACCACCGATAAAGCCACCGCCACCTAATACTACAATTTTCTTACCTGTCTTTTGATTCATGTGCTACTTTGTATTCTATGTTAAGTTTATTAAAAATTTCATCACAACTAATATTATCTGATGACCATTTATCTAATTCTGATTTTTCAAAATATTCTTCATTAACCCACCAATCTTCAAATGGATGGTTTTTATATAGTTCGTGTGACACATCAGCACAAAGTAGACGATAACCTTTTGATTTTAAAAGTTCTCTTTGTGGTACCCTTTCTTGTTCGTGAAAATGATTACCAATATAAGCGTCATGCTCAATTGTGATTATTTTAAATGAATAATTTGTGTCAATAATTTTTTGAAGTAATTTGAATCTATCTCCACATTCTTCCATATCTAAAGTTAAATAATCAATTACTTTATCTGAGTAATAATCTTTAAGTAAATCATTGTAATCTTGATTTAAACAATCTTTTTGAAGAAATTTGCAATTCCTTACTTTCCATTCTTCGCTGAAGTCTTTAATATCCAAAGATATACCGTCCCATCCGTTTAGTTCTAACAAATAAGTGTTATTAATTTTTTTAGGTAAAGAACATCCTAAATCTAAAAATGTTCCTGGTTTACCGTTCATTAAGTTGTGGACAAATAAGTCTTGTCCTGATTGTGAATATGATTCCATAATTTTTTTTTATTAAAATAGTTGAGCATTGTCTTTAAATAAATAACAATTATCAAAAGACTTTTTTATTATTGGTATATAAGTTGTTGGATTTCCAGGATATAAAATTGTTTTATATGAATCTCTACCAATTAAAGACAAACAATACATTTGTATTAGATATTCCTGTTTAGTTATGTTGTAAGTTGAAATGAATTTATCGTCTCTTATGTCTTTTAATTCATTGTGAAACCCTATCAAATTATTAGACATTGGTATTTGTGTTATAGTTTTAAACTTAAGGTTTGAACTTTTAAAATCGTTTAAAACTCTATAATCATCAGTTTGTATTAATATTTCTTTACCATCTAAATTAAGTGTGTTTAAAATACCTATGTAAGCACTTGTGTCTGGTATTCTTGATTCACCAGACTTGTCAGTACTTCTTGCCCACACAAATACAGTATTATTTATATCAATATTGTTTGAATACATTAAATTGTTATAATAACTAACAATACTTTCTTTTGGGGTAAAAAACTTATCAATAACTTGATTGGTTATGTTAAAGTTAAGATGTTTAACATCATCAATACCAAGACCAAAAGCACTGGTAATTAAGTATTGTTCAAAATAACTTTTATCTTTGTCTGATATGTTTGAGTAATCAATTTGATTATTATTTTTTTCAAAAAATAAATCAAACGCCTCTTCTCCATTATATTCGTCTAATATTAATTCTACTGACTCTACTTTATATCCGTTTAATTCTAACAACGCAATTTTACGAATAACCCAAACCAAATTTGCATATAACCCAGCATCTCTTTTAAACTGATATGACTTAGTTTCTTGATTATAACTTTCGTAGTTTAAACTTAAAATGTTAGATAATTTCATTATTAATTGATTTTATAATTTTGTTTACACCTTCTTTTAGAGATATTTTTGGTTTCCAAAATTCAAGAATATATGGGTCTGGTTCATTTTTCTTATTTAATTGAACACTATCAATTTCTGTTGATGGGGTAATTTTACATGTTATTGTTTCTTGTATAATTTCAGCAATTTCCAAAATTGTACTCCATTCAAAACTGGTAATATGTAAATTTTTATCTCTGTCAATTTTATTATATTTTTCAGATAAAATCATAAGTGCGTTTGAACAATCTTCAGCATGAAGAAATTGTCTTTCTTCTTTACCATCCGTCATCATTGTAATCTCACCTTCTTTCGCCTTTAAAATAAAATCGGTGATTACATGAGACTTTTCTAAATCGTGTTCAACACCATAAACATTCCAAAATTTAACAGTTAATCCATTTAAAGCTTTTGAATATACTTCACCAATTGATTTACAAACACCATATGGGGAGTATGACATATTAGCCATTTGAGATGATGCAAAAATAAATGGTTTATTGTATTTTTTAATTGTTTCAAATGTGAATAAAGTTAACCTTACGTTGTTGTCAATGAATTCATATGTGTGTTGATATTTTTTTAAATATCTTGAACCACCGACATCAAATGCTAAAAACATTACAAAATCGGTGTCCTTGATATATTCTTCTAACACACCTTGAATTCTTAAATCTTTATTTTTATCTGACGCGATATCAAATTCTACAACCTCATGTCCTTTATCTTTTAGGAAAATACATAATTCGTGTCCAACTTGACCATCAGAACCTAATACCAAATACTTCATTAAAATAAGTTTTTTAAATAATTCTCCCACATATAATCTTCAGATGTGCCCATTTCCATTGCAATTTTAAAATTTCTTTCAATTGCAGGTAACATAGATTGATATTTTTCAGGAGTTAATGTTGACAAATCTGGGTCATCTTCCAAGAAAATAACACCAGCAGGGTCAAAATACTTTTCAACAACTTTTCTTGAACCCCAATAAACAGGTACGGTTCCCATTACAAAATTGTCAGTTAATTTTTCGGTAAAATAAGTGTCTGAATTATCATTTTCAATTGATACTGAGAACATATAATCTCTTAATCCGTCTTCTTTATCTGTTAATTGATTTGGTCTTCCTGAACCAAATAAATCAACTTTATCTTTTAATTTTTCTACCCAATCTAATCTGTTTTGGTGACCACGTAACCAACCTTTAGTTGAAGCAATCATACTAACCAATTTAGTTTTTGGGTGAATTGTTCTGTTTTGAGGCCAAATCCATGGAGCAGCATTTGAAATTGTATACGTAAATGGAGCACCTAATTCAAGTAGACTGTCCATACAAGTGAAAATACATTTGTAATGCTCTCTTGTCATTTCCAAGTTGTCAACAAGATATTTGATAGTACCCTCATTCATTTGAGGTGATTCTAACAACCATCCAATTTTTTCTCTTGACGGGTCATTAAATCCCAAATCTTTGATGTAATTATCAACATAAACACTCACGGTGTGAGGGTCTTGTGTATCTCTTGATAGCCATTGAATATACTTTGGCATGTTTCGGTTAGATGAACAATCGTAATCGCCCCACCAGTCTGAAACTTTTCTAATTTTTACTTTTTCACTCATAGTTTAATTTTTAGGTTTTAATTCTCCATCAACATAGATTACTTCTAATTTTGTCCAATCAGGTTGAAACATATCGTAATAATTCTGTGGACCACTAGGACCGAACCAAATTGATGGTGATATAATTTGTTTATTTTTGTTTTTATTTAAAAATGCTGACCACCAAGAAAAAGTGGAATTTGGAATTATATTGTTCTTACATAAAGACATCATCCACATATCAACATAATCATCTTCATCAACTAATGTTATGTTTTCACCATTAAAGTTTTTATTTAACCATTCTTTATCATCACCAAATAAAAATAAGTGACTGTATGGTCCAACCATTTCTAATGCCTTATCCAAATACTCTTTAGATACACTTGGGTGAATGTGTGGATTTTGTTTGTAGTCACCAAATCTAATGTGAATTGATACCGTATTGTCTTGATTAAGTTGTGGGTATTTTTCATAAATTTGTTTTATGAATTCTTCAGTTGGGCCAAACAAATCTTGTATTTTTTCGTCAAATCCTAAAAGGTTTTTCCCACTCTGGAAGTAACCCTCAAACACTGTATTATCCTCAACAGGATTTACTTCAGAATATTCCCACGGTCCTTCATGTACTTTAGTAAACCCATCAATGTTATCAACAAATTTTAATCCTCTAAAGACGTTATCTTTATAATGTGAAGTATCTTTACCTTGCATTGGGGTCCAAGACCTTGGGATAAAAACGGTTTCTCTATTATTTTTCCATCCTTGAGCCAACGCGTGTGCTGCTTGGAACATTTGATTACCAAGACCACCCATTAAATTACATGATATTAAATTGCTCATAATTTATTTAATTTTCCAATTTTCCCAAACAAAGGGGAATCTCCAAGTAAGTTCATGTGTTTTTGACAGTTCTTCACTAATATAGTTATAGTCTGAATTTTCTTCCCCATCAAAAAGATGAAACTGTACTTGAATGTTTTTTATCTTTGTTATTTTATCAGACTCTATTAAATTTTTTAATATTGGGTATTCAGCACCTTCAACATTAATTTTCATTAAATCAATTGATTCTTGACCAATTAATTCAAATATTTCTTTAGCCTCAATTGAATCACTTTCAAATGTTGATTCATTGAAAAAAATTGATGCCTCTGATTCCGAAACACCTAAAGTTATTTTTTCTTTTTTATCTGAAACGGCAACACAAAAAGTTTCATATCCCGAACCTTTTAATTCATTACAAAATTGAGGTACAACCTCAAAACAATATATTTTTGAATTATATTTACCTCTAATCAAATTACACCAATTACCATGTCTTGCACCTAAATCAACAACAATTGAATTATTATTTAATTCATAATTTATTCTATAGGTATTATCACCATTTTGTTGTCTCCACTCAATATCGTTTGACGGTTTAATTTTCATTTAACAATTTCTATTTTCTACAAATTTATCACCATAAAGTAAATCTCTATGTTTTTCTAATATTTTTTGGGCATTTACAGTAACTAATTGACTGTGTAATGCATGGTTTTTTTGACGAGTAGACCCCCAACTTGGGTCAGAAGTATAGTCAATCCAATATAGCCCTGATACCTTATTTAACTCTTTAAATGCTCTCATTGATATATCCATATCGTCATAATTTTGAGGTGAAAAATATTCATCTAAAAAATTAAGTTTTACAACATCTTGGTAGTCATACATTAATGGACCTCTATTACCATATTCTCGGGCATAAAAAATGTCTCTTGACGAGTCTTTTTTACCTGCCATGTCAACATAATTAATTTCTCTTGATTGTTCGTTGTATGTGTTATTATGTGCGATGAATGAGGTTACCGCAAAAACGTCATCAAATGTTTGATATGGTTTTAACATTCTAACATCAAAATCTTTTTCATTTACGACCATATCATCTTGTATCAACAATGCGTAGTCGTTTTCAACTATTTTTAAACCTGCGTTATTTGCTTTAGTTTCAAAAACGTCATCAGTATATACGTAATTAACTTTCATTCGTTTAACATCTTTAAGTATGTTTTTAACGATAGGAATTGAGTTATCGGTACATCCGTCAAATACGACTATAAATTGATTTGTGTTGTTAGATAAATTATTAACCAACGAGTGACAGACTTTTTCAATTAAAAAATCTTTATTGTGTATTGTTAAAACACAGGATACATTTTTCATATTAAGGTAGAAAAAAATTGTGAGTTATGTTGTTTATAAAACTATTAGAAAATTTAAGATTATTTTTTACAATTAAATTTGTTAATATACTTTGGTCCCATCTATGAAACTGCCAACCAGGAAAGTTTTCACCATGAATGTTTTCATCATCAGAAACAATTTGTCTATTTCTACAAAAAAATAGATATTCTTCAAAAAATGTAATCATTTCTTTGGTTTTTTTAACACCAATAATTCCTGCTTCAACTTGAGCTACCTCATGATACTTTTCTTCATCACATCCCATTAAAACAAAACAATCTCTTTTTGTTGCGTGTTTTTGTTTTATTCTTACCCCATTCCAATTTGTAAAATAATAATCTTCTGTTTTAAAAAAATCTTTCATTGAGTTTACAATCTCTCCATTAAGTTTGTCCCCAGCATCAATATATAATAAAACATCACCAAATTCCATGTTATTAAAAGTGTCCAATATAATTTTAGGCTTCCAAACCCAATATCCGTCACCTTTTTCTAAATCAAGTAATTCTTTATTTTCTAAATAAAAATCACCTTGCTTAACATCTTCAGCCCGATAGTTGTAAATTTTATCAAACCCTTTTGATTTTAAATCGTCAATTAAAATATTTTCTCTTATTCTAAAATTTTCGTCAGTATAAAAACAAACATTAACTTTCATATTACAAATTTTTATTTTTCCATGATTCCCATACAAATTCATAATTAAATTGTAAGTCAAAACCTATAGATTCTAATTTTTCTTGTATGTTTTTATGTTTAAGTTCATAATCTTCACCGTATTTGTGGAATTGAACTTGTAGGTATTTTATTTTATTAATAATACCAGAGTCAATCCATTTTTCCAATAATGGGTATTCCTCACCTTCAATATTAACTTGTAAAAGGTCAACTTGTTTTATATTGTATTTTTCTAAAAAATACTCTAAAGTGTGACAAGTTACTGTAATTTTTTCTGAAGATTCTAAATAAGATGATGTTGCATCACCATCCATATAAAGAGTGATTTCTTTTTCATCGGTAGATATTCCACAATTTTCAAGTTTAATTTTTTCTCTACTTGGTTTGTTAAATGTTCCAATGTAATAGTCAACCTCATCAACTAATTTGTTATAAAATTGTGGAACAGGTTCAATTGATAATATGTTGCAATGAAATTTTTGTGATGCGGTTTTTGTCCAATATCCATGGTATCCGCCAAGTTCAATTATTTGAGAATTTTCATCTAATGGGTAATTTAATATTAATAAATCATTTCCTCTGTCTGCGTCCCATTTTTCGTTTGGTGTCATAGTATAATATAAGGTTCTTTATTTCTAATTATGTTAACAATTGAATTTACCATTGGCATATTAACTTTATGGTCATTCAATGGGTTATTTTCGTTATAAATGTAAGTTATTGTTGGGATATGTCTATAATGTTTTTCTCCCGACATTTCAAACATTGGGAACATAAATGATAAGTCACCTGCAACACTCCAATAATTTCCTTCAGAATCTTTTAAATCTTCTTCTTTGATTTTTTTCCATAACCAAGATTTCCATGTCCTTAAATGAGAAAGTGTAAAGTTTTGTTTTCTAATGTTATCAAAATTTGCTGGTGGTACTGAGAATCCCTGAGCTCCGTTACTATACTTAAATGAACCACTTGTTATCCAAACATTCTCATCTTGGTATGTGTCATTAATTAATCCCAATACGTTTGAGTTTGGTAACCAATCGTCCCCATCAATTTCAACACAAATTTCATCATCAGGAACATTCATACCCCTAATTATTTGGTCGTAATTACCTGGTTGATACATTTTAGTTTTATTCTCAATCAAAATAAAACGTTCATCACCCTCAATAGTTTTCTTAATAGTATTAACCGTATCATCAGTTGATAGGTCATCGGTTATGTAACATTTAAAATCTTTAAATCTTTGAGACATAATACTCAATAAAGATTTTTCTACATAATTTTCACAATTATATGTTGTGGTTAATATTATCATTTTATAATGTAATTTTATATCCTTCAGGTTTAGAGCCAGATTTAAAAAGTCTAAGTCTATTATTATATGATTCACACAATGAGTTTAACTTTTTTGATACATCGTCGTGTTCAATTACGTTTAAAGAATAACCTTCATTCAATAGGTCAATACATAATTGAAATTGTTGTGACTCGTCTAAAATATTTACCCCCTTTTTATATGTTATGTGTTCCATAACAAATGGGACTTCTTTATTTGGATTTTGTTGTATAAAAAAGTTTTTAATGAATGATGAATGTTCTTTATTAAGAGTGTCGGTAAATAATGGTAAGTTTGATTCAATCCCAAGGTTTTTAGTAAAAATACCTAACGCTCTATTTTCATTCGGTAATGATGGTCCTCCATATCCAAACCCATATTTTAATGATTTTTTTCCAATTCTTGAATCACCACCAATTGTTGTTAGTACCATATTAATTTCATCTTGAAGACCTAATTTTGACATAACATCCCCAATCATATTTGCATATGTAATTTTAGTTGCAACAAAACTACTAATAGCTAATTTGGTTAATTCGGATGCTTTGATTGACATACTATAAGCATTAACAGGAACTTTTAAAATTTTATTATAAAGTTTAATTAATTCGTTAGCTAATTCTTGATATTCAGTACCAATCAAAATAACATCAGAAGTTTCAATACTTGATACAATATTACCATTTATAGTTTGTAAAGGATTATACGCAACTTGGACGTTAAACATGTTTAACCTTTCTTGTATTTGTGATACGTCCCCAACATTTGTTGTACTACCTACTATAAATTTTTTATTATATAGTGGAGTGTCTAATGAAGATGCACTATAAAAATTAGTGACTAACTCAAAAATTTTTCTCGTGTCATAATCACCATCAATATTGATTGGGGTATCTACATAAGTAAAAATTATATCTGAGTTTATAATAACGTCTAAAGTATTTGTTGTTGCACTAAATTGTTTAACATCAAATAACATTGATTGAATCATCGGTTCATTTGTGATACAAATTTTTTGATTTAAATTGTAAACGTAATCATCATTATCATCATGAATGATAACATTGTAACCATTTTTTTCACACAATAGTCCAAATGAAAGACCTACTTTATCTCCTCCAATAATACCTATTATCATATAATTTTTATATATTCGTCTTTTATTTGTTGTGCAACTTTTAATGTGTGGTATTTTTCAATATCTAATGGAGGGTTAAACTTTTCTTTAGATAATATAAATCCACCTTTATCTACTTTATATATCCAACTTGGTTTCCCGCACATCCAACTTTCAATTGTTGTTCTACCTAATTGAATCCCTGCAGTTTCATATGATTTTAAAATAAAGTCTTCAATTTTCCAAGTTGCTGGGAAA
>Ga0209088_10000384_pt1 | contig 32482 bp, 34 predicted proteins | sample S_140625_EF_Meta_FD_187324 | JGI IMG/M metagenome (GOLD analysis project Ga0209088, IMG submission 187324) | Freshwater microbial communities from Lake Simoncouche, Canada to study carbon cycling - S_140625_EF_MetaG (SPAdes) (version 2) | ecosystem: Environmental > Aquatic > Freshwater > Lake ... | reverse complement strand
CTCGATCGTAAAGCTGTCGTAGGAAAAGAAAACAGTTTCGCTTTTGAGAGTATCGTAGTCGGCGGTGTCGGGGTTACCTGAACGTTCAGGGAGGGCTTGATCGTAAATATTGTCGGTGCTGTCTCCGAAGGCAGCGCCGTCCCCTTTTTTGTCTTTGTCAGCGCACCCGGAAAGGATGGCGAGTAGGGCTAGGAGTGAGAGGTAGGTATATTTCATAATTTTCAGCGGGTTGTATTGGGTTCTGTGTTGTTACTCAAGTTATTGGGTACTTTGATAGCCTCCCCAGTAAGTGAGTCAAGCAGAACTAGGGTTCCATTTTGAGAGCAAATGATGTGACGGGAATTCCTTGTCCATGAGGGACTTTCTAGTCCGGACCCACGACTTACGATACGAGTTTTCTTAGTTTCGAGATCATAGACGCCGATTTGGCCTCCGCCGGAGCTGATGCTGTAGGCGATTTTTTTTCCGTCGGGTGACCAGTCGGGTTCGGTGGTGTAGGAGGATTCTGTGTTCAGTTTTTCGGGAGTGCCACCAGCGGGCGAGATAAGGTAGAGGCCAGGGCTACCACGCTCATCGGAAACGTAGACGATTTGTGCTCCATCGGGAGACCAAGAGGGAGAGCAATCGGTCCCGCGGGTTTGGGTGAGTCGGGTAGGTTCGCCCCCCGATGAGGATAGGGTGCAGATTTCTGGATTACCGAATTTGGAGAGACTGAGGGCGAGAGTTGAGCCGTTGGGAGAAAAGGCGGCACCTGTATTTTGACCAGGGAACTGGGCCACGATGGAGCGTTTCTTTGAGGAGAGATCGATAATGTAGGTATCGCGGTAGCCGCTTTTGTCGGAGCTGTAGGCGATTTTGTTGCCATCGGGAGAGAACTTGGGGCCGTACCCCAAAGCACCGTCTTGGGTGAGCTGTCGGCAGTTAGCGCCATCAATATCGCAGACGTAGATCTCTTTCTTGGAGTTCTTTTTTGTTCCGGATGCGGAGGCAAAAGTGATCTTGCTGGAGGCGAAGCCGCGGGTTCCGGTGAGGGCTTCGATGAAAGCATCTGCGAACTGGTGGGTTGCTCGACGCGCGTCTCCGTTAAAGGAGGAGTCGACTAGGGGAGCGCCACCATTTTTCGGTGTAGCGCGACCCGCGAGGCCAGCAGGGGTGATCGTGGCGGAGAGAGTGAAAGAGGCGGCGACGGGTTCAACGATGCGGCAGGCGCCGGAGCGTTCGAGATCGTTTTGGAGAACCTTCGTCATGGCAGGACCCTCGCCACCTGCGATGGGGGAGATGGCGACGTCGACCTTACGGGTTTGTTCGATAACGATGACTGGGGCGGAGTCTTGGGATAGAAGGAGGGTAGGAAGTAGAAGTAGAGTCGTGAGGAGATGGTTCATCTCAAGAGACAACAGCACGGAGACGAGATTTCCAGAAAATTCGGATTTTGAATTTAGAAAAGGTCACTCCAGCTTAAACTGGATTATAACGGTGTAGTCAGGAGAGCCGAGGCCATCGGGAAGGGGTTTGGCGAGGCGAGGGGTGGAGCGGACGGCCTGTTCCACGGACGCATCCATAGCGGGATCACCTGAGGGACGGGAGATTTTCTGGAATGTGACTGCGCCACTCGCGGCGATTTTGATTTCGACTTCGGTGAAGATCTTTTCGCCGGCGGGGATGGGGGGTTTTTTCCAAGCGGACTGAATCGACTGTTTGATGAGGGCACGGTACCAGGAGAAGTCGTCGGCAACGCCATCGGGTCTTCCAGCGTTGCCTGAACCGTCTCCTCCTCCACCACCCTGTTCGACTGGGATTTTGGATGAAAGGCGATTTTTAATATCGGAGGCGGTTGGGCCAGCTGGGGTGGCAGATTTTGGTGAAGAGGCTTTGGTTTCGGAAGTGGAAGTTGAAACGGCAACTTTTTTCTTGGTGGTGCTGACTTTAACTTGGTGTTTTGGAGGGATTTCAGTTTGGGGGACAGGAACAGGTTTGGTTACAGGAAGAGTGGTGGGTTCGATTTTTGGGGTGGGTTCAGGTGTGGGCGGGGTGGGGGTTGGTTCCGGTTCATCGGCAGGGGTGGGCTCGGGTGGCACAGATATTTTCGATTTTTGATTTTGGATTTCGGATGCGGATTGAGCTGGCGTGACTGAAGCTGGTGATGAGTTGGGGGAGGGCAGGCCGGGGGCAGGGCGAAGGGAGCCAAGATCGATCATCTCGACCGGTTTTATTGGGGCGGGTTTATGGCACTGGGCGAATGGAAGACCCAAAAAAAGAAGAAGTCCAAGATGAATACCGAAAACGATCAAAACGGTACGCCGAAAAGGGCGTCCGTGGGGGTTCACTTGCGAATGTCCGGAGTATTTGCGAGGTCAAGGCGCGCACCTGAGGAGCGGACGGCCTCCAAGGCGCGGAAAACGGTTTCATAAGGTAGAGAAGAGTCGGCGCGGAGGGAGACGACGAGTTCGGGGTCGCGTGCTTTTCGTTGGGTGAGAAGCGAGGTGAGTTGATCGAGGCGAATCTTTTCAGAGCCGAGAAGTGCGGAACCATCTTTGGCAAGCGTGAGAGTGAGAATCGATTTTGGATCGGGCATGGTCGTCGGTAACGAGGTGGTCGATTTGGGAAGATCCACGGGAAGTTGTTGTTCCATCAAAGGAGTGGTGATCATGAAAATGATCAGGAGGACGAAGACCAGATCGAGCAACGGAGTGATGTTCAGCTCGGCAAGATTATGAGTCTGGGCATGGAAACGGGAACGTCTCATGAACGTGGGGTAAAGCGGTGCTCGAAAACGGCAGCGCATTCTGCGGCGAAGTTTTCCATCTGGATGTTTTGGCTGCGGATGGATGTGGTGAGGAAGTTGTAACCAAACATCGCGGGAATGGCGACGAGGAGACCGACTACAGTAGTGATGAGTGCTCCGGATACGCCAGGGGCCATTGCGGCTAGACTGGCTTGGCCTGCCATTGCGATACCACTAAAGGCGTCCATCACGCCCCATACAGTTCCGAGAAGACCGAGAAAGGGGGCGCCGCTTACAGCGGTGGCGAGGAGGATGAGGTTTGATTCAAGCTTGAGAGATTCTTCCCCCACAGCACGCTCCATAGCCGTGCGTACGGAGTTCATTCCTGTCTCGCTTATCGAGCGTGCGGAGGAAAGTCGGGCGGCGAGGGTGGAGTCGACTACGGACGAGCCTGTGAGATGAAAGCAGAGCTCCTTTGCGCCGGCATGGTAGATGATGGCTTGGGGGGAATCGCCTGGGGGTCTGCCCGAGAGGTAGGGTTCGAGGGGTTCCGTTGCGGATCGAAAGATAGGAAGAAAAGCGCGGGTCGATTTAAGAACAGCGTTGAGCTGAACCCATTTTGACCAGATGACGGACCAGCTAAAAATCGAACCAAGCAAGAGGCAGAGAAGGACGCCTTTGCCGGCCGGTTCGGAGTGTTCGAATGCGTAGAGGATTCCAGCGGCTGCAAGCATGCAATGGCTATAACCGATGGGAGGCAGAGCTCAATCAAAAGAGAGGGAAAAACGTTGCGGGGGCAGGATTTGAACCTGCGGTCCCGCACATGCGGGATTATGAGCCATATAGGTTGATGAGGGTCTCAAGACCCAAACCGCCTTTTTGTTGTTTAAGTTTGTTTTCGAGCTTTCTGGACTCGGAGAGGTTCATTGGTTTGCTTGTCCAAGCAATCTTCCAAGGGCCTTTCCCCTTGGTCCAACGGGATGCACCGGAATTGTGTTGGAGTAGACGAATCTGAGGGTCTTTTGATAGGCCGATGTATTTATGGCCTGCTGTATTTATAAGAACGTAAACTTGATACATCCAAAAATCGTTGCGGGGGCAGGATTTGAACCTGCGGCCTTCAGGTTATGAGCCTGACGAGCTACCTGGCTGCTCCACCCCGCAATATAATGATGCGGGGTGAGGGGTGGGGAGTCAACCGTGGCAGTAGATCTTTTAACTGCTTTTAAGAAAACCGGGCAGCTGTTCGATTCCGAAGTCGGCGAGAATACGTCCATCGATATCGAGGACGGGGGCTTTTGATTGACCTGAGATCTCTTTCATTTCGTTGAAGTAAGCGGCATTCGAGCGGACTTCACGGCGTTCGTATTTTACGCCGAGTTTATCGAGCTCGGCCTCTGCATCCTCACACCAAGGGCATCCCTCTTTGACGTAGAGAACAGCGGACACGAGGGGTTAGGCTGGAACCGATTCGGCTAAAGACTTCTTTTGGGAGAGTGCGGCTTTGACGAGATTTTGGCCGAAGTCCCAGAGGGGTCCCGGGAATTTGCCGAGATCGCTGAGAACGTCGTCGAATGCGGTGACAAAGCGATTGATCTCCTTCTCGCCGATGATTAGGGGAGGGAGGATCTTCACGATATCGGAGTTGTGGGCAGCGACTTGAGTGAGGATTCGGTGTTTTTGAAGAAGAGGGGTGACGATCATTTGGGGGAAGAGCCCCTTGTCCATTGCGTGGATGGCTTTCCAGGCGAGCTTGAGTTTGAGAGAGCGGGGTTCCTTGAACTCGATGGCGATCATTAGGCCTTTGCCGCGGACTTCAGAGATGACGTCGTGTTTTTCTTGGAGGTCGCGAAGTCTAGACATCAACTGTTCTCCTCGAAGGGCGGCATTTTCAACGAGGTGCTCGTTTTCGGTGACATGGAGGCTGGCGAGTCCGCAAGCCATGGCGAGATTGTTGCGACCGAAGGTGGTGGAGTGGGCGACGCAGCGATCAAGGCGGGAAAAGATGCCTTGGTAGATCGGCCGGCGCATGACGATCGCGGCGCAGGGGACGTATCCTCCTGATAAGGCTTTGGCCATGGTGACGATGTCAGGATCAAGGTTCCAGTGCTGGAAGCCGAACCATTTACCGGTTCGGCCGAGGGCGGTCTGAACTTCATCGGAGATGAAAAGGGTTCCGTATTTTCGGCAAAGTTCCTGAGCGGCGGGGAAGTAGTCGTCGGAGGGATATTTGACTCCCTTTCCTTGGACCGGTTCAAAGATGAATGCAGCGATTTGGCGAGATTTAAGTTTTTTCTCGAGGTCGGCGAGGTCGCCGAACTTTACGAAGTCGGCACCAGGGAGGAAGGGACCGAAAGCTTCGCGGAAGTTACCGGAGTGGGTGATGGAAAGGGCTCCAAAGGATAGGCCGTGGTAAGAACCTTCTTGGGCGAGGATGCCGGGGCGTTGAGTAGATGCGCGGGCAAATTTTAGGGCACCTTCTACGGCTTCGGTTCCGGAATTGCAGAGGAAGCAAGCATCACGAGAGGGTCCTAGTTTTTTGACAAGGGCTTCGGCGAGGAGGCCTGAGAGGACGGAGCAGTCCATCTGGACCATATTGGGGAGATCGAGTTCGAGAACGTCGCGGATCGCTTTTTGGATGGTGGGATGGTTGCGACCAATGTTGAAGACGCTGTAGCCGCTGAGGAAGTCGAGGTAGTCCTTGCCGTCGAGATCGTAGAGGTAGGCACCTTCTGCGCGGGCATAGATTTTATCGAAGCCGATCGTACGTTGAACCTTTACGAGAGTACGATTGATGTACTTGTCGTGGAGGTCGTAGTTCTCCCCTAGTCGGGTGAGGATCGTGTCTTTGAGGTCAAATTCGGACATGGCCTAATTACTAGCGGGTTTACGGCTTTTCGCAAAGTTGGTTTTCAAATCTCACCTTTGGATGTCGTTTTAAACAAAATAACAATACCTTATCCACCAGTGACTTAGGTGCTATAAATCGATATTAGATTAGGATTTCTTATGATGGGCTTATTCCTTTTCGAATAATCATCAGCTGGGAGTCCTCGTGCATTTGCAAAAAGCGAGAATTGCCCTTTATTGGTATAAATGTTTCAAACTTTTTTCTTAGCCGCTTCACTTGCTGCTGTCGTCCAGTTTGAGGGGTTGTGGGCTGCGACAACTCAGATCAATGCTAATGGTGATGGAGATCAGTATATCTTCAATCAAACATACAACGCGTCTAAAAATTATATGAACGTGGGTCAGTACTATGGGGGATACAGCACCCACTACTATGTCGGTCTGGCGAATTGGAATAATGTGAATCTGACTCCTTTGGTTGGGCTATCCAGCACCGCTTTGGCCTTATATGTGCAGAACTTCGTCGATCCCGTTTTTGGAGATGGATTGTATGCCCAACCCACCAGTTTTACCTACCCCACGACTGGAAACTTCACATTGAAAGTTGTGGCCCTTTCCGGGACGCCGAATACCGCCACCATGACAGATGCATGGGTGAAAACGAACATGATCGATGCGGCTGGAGTAGGGTCGGTGACCCTGACCAACGCGGGTTACAACACAGTCAACATTGGGAATACAGTTTCGAACTGGATTGCTGCTGGGAGCGGTCCCCGCTGGCTGGGTTTTGTGGGGACTGGCTCGACCACGTCGCTTTATACCTCCGTCCAACTAGGTACCCTAGAGCCTACTAGCGATTTGGATGGCTTAGTCACCTCTCCGGCGGCGCCCATGTATTTGACCATCCCCGAGCCATCGGTTCTTGGTTTGTGTGGATCTGCTGGCCTTTCTTTTTGGTTGGCGCGTCGCAGGCGTTTCAAGGCTTGAGAGGGATAAAATCAGCCGGGCTGTTTGTGCGTATTCATTCTTATCCATTGGCGAGTGCGTTCACTTTGGTGGAGCTCTTGGTCTGTGTCGCAATTATTGGGCTTTTGGCTGGGCTGGGGAACGCGGCCTTTCAAAAGGCCTCCTCATCCTCTCGCCAAGGGGTGGAGATGTCCGCGGCGAAAAATTTAGGACAGTCTCTACAGCTTTATATTCAAGACAACGATGGGTCCATTCTACCGGGGTATCTGGATCCGCGGGATTCCCGTGTGAGAGAGGCTCGGAATGACAAAAATCAGCCCATCTCTCCGTCGCATGCAGCTCAGCGTTATCCTTGGAGGTTGTTGCCCTACATGAATTATCAGGTTCGGGGCGGAATTTGGGTAAACAAGCTGGCTTCGCAGATTCCAGATAGTGACCCATATCGGGATTACTTGGTCAGTTTGGTTCCGACCTTGGGAATGAACATGACCTATGTGGGTGGCGACACACGAAACATGCAGTTGCCGGGTCGATGTGCAACTCGTATCAACCGGGTCACCCATCCTGCGGGGTTGATAGCTTTTGCATCCGGCCAGTATGAGGATCCAAATTATGGTAAACTGGACGGATATTTTGAGGTGAAGCCACCTGTGGGAAGCTCATCCTCGGGGGCCGGTCTGGCGGCCCGGTATAATGGCAAGGCTGTTGTCGTTACTCTGGACGGACATGCCGAAGCTCTGACTCGGGATCAACTTAAGGACATGCGTCGCTGGTGTGATGAGGCGGCCGCTCTAGACAATCCGAACTGGACCCCTTAGCTCTTTTTGTCTCAGCCGATGTGAATGGCGTCGTCCAGTGAGGAGATGGCATCGAATGTGGCTTGAGCGGCAAAAACCATAGAGTCCTGTTCGATAGGGGACCAAGAGATGGCGTCCATATCGGAGCGAAATTTCATCCAGATCGGGCGTTGCTCATCCCCATGTGGGTCGAGGTAGCGAAGGGCGGTCACCCCTTTTTCTTTGAGTGCCTTCGAAATGTAGCGGGCTCCATTTTTACTGCCCTCAAATACGTAGTAGATCCCCATGAGAGTTGCGGGGGAAGCCTGGAGGATGGATTGGATCAACTTTTGTGCACCGGGAAGGGGATGGATCGAATTGAGGTTGGTCTTGAGCTGGGCAAGGTCGGCTTCCAAGTTTTTCGCTTGGTACAAAGTGGAGAGATTGAGGGAAGCGAGACGGGGGTCGATTTTCTCTGCACGGTCGGTAGCGGATTCTAGTTCGCGGTGAATGAGCCAACGTTGGGCTAGGTATTTTTGGTATTGGGCTTGGCCGATCGAGCCATCGATCAGAGCAGCCTCGAGCGGTTTAGATTCAGCGACCGCGTGTTGGGCGGCTGTGCCCGCCTTGAGTCGCGCCATGACTCCTTGAGTGCTGGTGGGTGTCATTTCGCGCAGCTACCGATGATGAGCCCTGGAATCAGGAGCCAAAGAATACCTTTCGCAAGAAAGAGAGCGGCGACGATAAGACCTGCAACCTTTCCATACTTCGCGAAGCGCTCTCGGAGGATAGCAGAAAACATAATCTTATAATGGAGTGGTTTGGGATCGAGGCAAGGGGAAGGTGTAGAAGTGCAGGCAGAGTTGAGAAAGAGTTACAGATTGGTACGCCCGAGCTGATTGAGTTTTCTACCATCCGAGTTCGAGGGAAGGGCTGCGGCTGGGTCTCGCATTGCTTTTGGAACGAAATCTGGAATCCCCACGCCTGGAAAAGCCACATCGCTGTCTTGGGAGGGATTGGTCGAAGATGCAACGGGCTGGGGTGGGACAGGCTGGGCACCATTAAAAACGGCACAGACTGCGCCTGACTTTGTTTTTGCGATGCCAATGCCACCCAGTGTGGTGGATTCCCGAAGCAGATTTTCGCGGTGACCGGAGCTTCCCATCCAAGCCTGAAAAATGGCGGAAGCCGATCCATCGTTTACCGGGCCGTAAATGTTTTCCGAAAGATTTTTCCAGCCGTTACTGTTCAAGAGGGATTTTGAAAGAGGGCGATGGGACTGAGTATTTTTCGAGGCCATAGTTTCGGCCCACTGATTTGCTAGCTGGTCGAGAGTGCTGCTGCGAGTGAGGGGATTGAGACCCGCCTTGACCCGTGACTGGTTGATCATCAAAAAGAGGTCGTCACACGTATCGGCATGAGCAAAAAGTGTCCCAGCAAGGAGGATGAGAAGGGCTCTAGATAGCACGATGGATTACCAGAGGAACCAGTTTTTTGTAAGGAGTACGTAGATGGCCAGACCAAGGTTGGCTGCAGCGTGGAGAATGATGACCGCACGCAGGGATTTCGTTTTACAGAACCACCAACCTGCAATGAGGGCAAAGAGGGTGGCGGAGCCAAATTCGACGTGGACCATAACAAAGGCGACGGTGGTGATATAGAAAGAGAGGGGCTGAAACGTGCCCAAGGGAACCTCTTCAAATTCTGGCTTGATGATGGTACGCATCAAAAAGCCGCGCCAAAAAAGTTCCTCGACGATCGGAACGACTAGAACGGCCCCGAAGATTCGAAAAACGATCGAAAGAATGCCGGGAACAAATCCGAGTTCAAAAGCCGTGGCAAATGGGAACGTGTTGTCGCGTTCTCCTGTCCGTGGCATCCAGGGGTCGAGAGCAATCCAGAGGACGATCGCTCCCAAGCCCAGAAGGGCTGATTGCAGAATCCGAGGAGAGGCAGAATCTTGACCGCGGTAACGGGGACGGAGCCAAAAAAGAAGTGCGAAGACGGCTAGGGAGCAGACCCCGTACAGCCACCAACTGTGCTGGGGAAAGTTTTGGCGAAGATAGAGTAACCCCATAAAAAGGGCGAAGGGTGCAACGAAAGGGAAAGCGGGGCCTTGCAGGAGACCTTTCATGAGAGTTGCCCTAGGGCGTGGGCTGCGGCGGTGGATTCAGCCGCCTTGCGACTTCGGCCTGTGCCGCGACCGATCTCTTTATCTTCGAGGAGCACTCGGATCGTAAATATTTTTTCGTGGTCGGGCCCCACCGACTCGACGAGATCATAAACGGGGACGGGTTGGTTGCGGGATTGAAGCAGTTCTTGGAGTTGGCCTTTGGGGTTGGCTTGTTCAGCCAGTTTTTTTGCGAGGGTTAGCCGCTGTCCGTAGGTTTGGGAAACCCATAAGCGGGCGGGATCGTACCCAGCATCTAAAAAGATGGCGCCTAGGATGGCTTCCCACGCATCGGCAAGGGCGCCAGGTGATTGGTGGATCTCCTCGCGCGCGGCATCTACACCAACTCGGAGGCAAAGGGCTAACTTTAGTTCACGGGCGAGTTCGGCCAAGGTGTGACGATTGGCCAGGCTTGCTCGCATAGCGGTAAGTTCGCCTTCGGAGGAGGCGGGGTGAGTTGCAATGAGGAGGTCACTCAGAGTGGCTTGAAGAATGGCATCACCCAGAAATTCAAGTTGCTGGTTATCTCCAGTGGTTCCTGGGGCTGTCCGGGCGGATGGGTGGGTCAGAGCGCGGGCCAGGAGTTCGGAGTTTTTAAAAGAGTGGCCAAGGGAGGGGAGTTTCATGAGGGGCGGTTTTTGTTCGAGCGAGGATGGAAGCGATCGACGGTCGCCGCAAGTCGGTCTTCATCTACGTGGGTGTAGATCTCTGTCGTGCCGATGCTGGCGTGGCCGAGAAGCTCTTGAATGACGCGCAGGTCGGCCCCACCCGAAAGCAGATGGGTGGCAAAGGAGTGGCAAAGAAGGTGGGGGTAGACGCGGGTATCGAGGCCGGCGGTTTGGGCCGCTCTTTTTACGATTCCCCAAAGGTGAGATGTGGTCAGGCGCCGGCCATGATTTCCAAGAAAGACCTCACCCCCTGATTTGGAGCGAACGAGTTTGGGTCGAGCGGTATGAAGATAGCGGTCGATGGCTTCTTGGGCGGCATGGCCAAGAAGAACAAGTCGCTCTTTGTCTCCCTTTCCTATCACGCGGGCGCTACGGCTTGGAAGGTCGAGCTGTTCAATTCGAAGGGACAGAATTTCGGATGCGCGGAGACCGGCGGCGTAAAGGAGTTCGAGGAGTGCGCGGTCGCGTAGGCCGAGGGGTGTTTTTACGGATGGGGATTCGAGGATTCGGCGGACTTGTTCGGGGGTGAGGGAGGGTGGGAGTTTGCGGGAAAGTTTGGGAGAGCGAAGGCCTACCGACATGCTTTTCGGGGTACGGCCCATTCTTTGCAGGTGAGCCCCGAAACTGCGTAAAATTGAGGTCTCGAGACGCAGGGTGGTAGGGCCGACGCGTCCTGAGGTGCGACGGTAGGAGAGGAATTCGCGTAGGTCGTCGGGCTGGAGGGTTCGCCAATCTTTTCCGCTCTTTTTTCGATCGAGCCAATGAGCAAATCGTTCGAGAAGTTTTCTTTGGATCGATTGGGTTCGAAGAGCATGGCCACGTTCCATCGCCCCAGAAGCGAGGAAATCCTCGACAGGGCGATGATCGATTGGATTCACGCGGAGGGGAGTTTGGGTTCGTTTCCGGTTAACATTCGGCAGGCTTCGCGGTAGCGGTCGAGTGTTCCCTGGACGACCTGGGGCGGGAGAGTGGGGCCGGGGGGCTGTCGGTTCCAGTCTTTCAGGCTGGATAGGTAGTCGCGCACGAACTGCTTATCGAAGCTCGGGGGTGAGCCGCCGGGTTGGTGCTGGCCGGCGGGCCAGAAACGACTGCTATCGGGGGTGAGGAGCTCATCGATCAGAAGGAGCTTCTTTTGAGAATCGAGGCCGAACTCAAACTTGGTATCGGCCAAGATGATTCCGACTTTTGCAGCATGTTCTCGTGCCGCCTGATACAAGGAGAGGCTCCGGTCCCGAGCTTGGAGAAAAAGATCTTCTCCCAACTCTTTTTCCGCTTCGGTGTCGGTCATCGGAAGATCGTGTCCCGACTCGGCCTTCGTTGTGGGGGTGAAAATAGGTTGGGGCAAAGGATCGGCTTCACGAAGGCCTTCGGGAAGAGGTCGGCCCCATGCGGAACCTTTTCGCTTATATTCCTCCCAAGCACTGCCTGCGAGGTAACCACGGATGACACACTCGACCGTCAGGGGCTTGGCGGAGAGGCAACGGGTCAACCGGCCTGCATATTTTTCAGGGGAAGGAACGCCAGAGGGGACCTCGAAGCCAAGAACATGATGAGGATGGGCAGCAGGGAGAGTTTCGAACCAGAACTTCGAGATGGAGGTGAGGAGGACTCCCTTTCCAGGGATGGGATTAGGGAGGATCACGTCGTAGGCGGAGATACGGTCGGTCGCGACAAGCCAGATTTCATTTTTCCAGCGGTAGATATCTCGAACTTTCCCAGATCGTAAAAGAAGCGGGGCAGCAGTCATGCCTAACCATGGTAGATCAAAACTGGAAAATGAGGAGTTTTGGATTCAGGTGAGCAGGGAGCCTGCCTTGACTCTGGGCTGAGTCTGGAGAATACTTTTAGTGCGCTTCTTATCGAGAGCAGTGGAGGGGCTGGCCCTTTGAAACTGCGGCAACCGGACCCCATCTTCGGATGGGGTTGTTAGGGTGCCAAACCCAGTCAGGCGCTTTCCCGAAAGGGGGAGTGTCGGAAAGGATGAGAGGATTGGCATTCCGCGTATTGACGCGATGTAATCCACCCATTCTTATAGGCGAGCAGACCGGCCATGACTCGGTTTGGCATCGGTAAGAGACGCAGGAAATGAGATGGCTGGAAAATTTTTCTCTAAGTTAAAGTGCCGTGAGTGTGGCCGGACCTATCCGGCGCAGGCGCTCCATGTGTGTGAATTCGACTTTGGTCCTCTGGAGGCGGATTACGACTATGAGGCGATCGGCTCTGTATTAACCCGAAAATTGATCGAGTCGCGAAGTGATTCGATGTGGCGGTATCGGGAGTTGTTGCCAATTGAGGGGGATCCGACAGTCGGAAAGCAGGTTGGTTTTACTCCTCTGGTAAAGGCGGACCGGCTGGCGAAAGCGTTAGGGGTGAAGGCGTGTTATGTGAAAAACGACACGGTGAATCACCCTACCCTGAGCTTCAAGGATCGGGTGGTGGCGGTGGCGTTGTCTCGGGCGCGGGAGCTAGGGTTCAAAGTGGTGGCGTGTGCGTCGACGGGTAATTTAGCAAACTCGGTTGCAGCGAATGCGGCGAGCGCGGGCCTAGAAAGCTGGGTGCTGATCCCTTCGGATCTGGAGCAAAACAAGGTACTCAATAGTATTGTGTATGGAACGAATGTGGTGGGGATTGAGGGGGCTTATGACGCGGTGAATCGGCTCTGCTCCGAGATCGCGGGGAAGTATGGATGGGGTTTTGTGAATGTGAATTTGAGGCCGTACTATGCGGAGGGGTCGAAGACTTTCGGGTATGAGATCATGGAGCAGTTGGAGTGGAGAATTCCACGCCACACCGTGGTGTGCATGGCCAGTGGCTCTTTGCTGACGAAGATTGATAAATCGTACAAAGAGTTTACGCAGTTGGGATTGGTGGGTAAGTCTTCCTATGCGATTCATGGGGCGCAGGCCACGGGGTGTAACCCGATTTCGGCGGCGCGAAAGGGGGGAACGGATCTGATTCGGCCAGTTCCTCATCCCAAGACGATTGCGAAGTCCCTCGCGATTGGGACGCCTGCGGATGGGTACTATGCGGTGAAAACGATGAGCCGGACGGGCGGATGGGCAGAGGATGCGACGGATGAGGAGATTATTGAAGGAATCCAACTTTTAGCGGAGACGGAGGGAATCTTTGCCGAGACGGCGGGTGGGGTAACGGTGGCGTGTGCCAAGAAATTGGTGGAGACCGGAAAGATTCCGCATGATGAGGAGGTGGTGCTTTGCATTACAGGGCACGGGCTCAAGACGGTTGAGGCTTTGACGGGGCATTTAGGTGCGCCCTCCAAGATTCGGCCGAGTTTGAAAGAGTTTGATGCATTGCTCTCGTCGGGGCTAGCCAAAGCGCGCGTCAAAGCTTAAGATCTATTCCTATGGCGATCTCAGTCAGCATTCCAACCCCGTTGCGGGCTTTAACCGGGCAGAAAGATACCGTGGAGGTTGAGGCGAAGGATGTGCAGGCCATGTTAGCCACTTTGGAAAAGTCTTTTCCTGGCATTCATGATCGTTTGGTGGATGAGAAAGGGGAGGTAAGGCGGTTTGTGAATATTTACGTCGGGGGTGAAGACATACGCTTTCTCCAAAATCAGCAGACACCTTTAAAGTCGGGAGATGAGGTGAGTATCGTTCCGGCGATCGCGGGAGGGTAAGGGGATGGCCGAGAAGAAAACTAGCATACGGTATTGGCTGACTTTTGCGCCAGAGATTGGAAAGAAGCCGCTGCTCTATCTGATGAGCAAGAAGTTTGATGTGGAGTTTAACGTCCGATCGGCCACGGCGGATCGGGATGTCTTTGTCATGGCGCTAGAGTTCACGAGCACGCACGAAAAGATCGAAGAGGTGATCCGATGGTTTGAAAAGCAAGGAGTCCAGGTCGAGCCGGTTGAGATTAATACCATCGAGGGGTAGACGGTGCTATGAAGGTCCTGATTCTTGGGGCCGGAGGATTGACGGGGCGATACTTGGTGCGGGAGGCCAAACGCAGGGGAATGGAGGCGGTGGCGTTCACGAAGAAGGAGTTGGATATTTCGAAGGCGGATATCGCGCGAGCTACTTTGACGAACGAGAAGCCTGAGCTGGTCATCAATTCGGCCTCGTTAACCAGCTTAGAGGCTTGCGAGGGGAATCCTGTCTTGAGCCGAAAGGTCAACTGTGAGGCGCCGGAGGAGTGGGCCAAGGAGTGTGGTCGAGCAGGAGTTCGATTTGTTCATTTGGGTACAGACTATATTTTTGATGGGAGAAAGACGTCTGCTTATTTGCCCCAAGACTTGCCCGCGCCTTTATCACGCTACGGCAAGGACAAAGCCGAAGGGGAGAAGAGAGTATTGCGGGCGAATCCCCACGGACTGATCGTGCGGTTGGCATGGGTTTTTGGTCATGGGGGCAAAACTTTTATGAGTCAGTTGCCGGGAATCTTGTCGGAAAAGAAGGTGGTCGAGCTAGCGGGAGGAAGAACTGGCTCTTGCACGTATGCAGGGGAGGCGGCACGAATCATTTTGGATCTGGCCGAAAAAAGAGCGGAGGGAATTTTTCACGGGGTTCAGGCAGGGCAAACAACATGGAAACAGTTTGCAGAAAAAGCCATTGAGCTCATGAAGGCTGGGGGTGGAAGTGTGGCTTGCGGTGAGGTGCGTGAATTGCCCCTAGATAAGATTCCTGGCCTTCAAGTCCCTCGGCCCGCATTTTCCCCTTTGGATATCTCGGAAACAGAGAAGGTTTTGCGTCGAGAAATTCCCCCATGGGAAAAGGGATTGGCGGAATATTTAAAGGAGATTGGGTGGTGAGTCGTGGGTTGTAAAACGGGGTGCTCTTGGGCAAGGTACTGCGATGTCTGAGGCAATTTCACTCCTGGTCATGGCGGCTGGCATGGGTAGTCGATATGGTGGGTTGAAGCAGTTGGATCCTGTCGGGCCGGCGGGGGAGGTTTTATTGGATTATGCGGTGTATGACGCCAAGCAGGCTGGAATTTCCCGAGTGGTGTTTTTGATTCGGAAAGATTTGGAGGCGGATTTTCGAAAAGTGATTGGAAAGAGGTATGAGGGAAAGGTGGAGGTGGATTATGCGTTTCAGGAGTTGCACGATTTGCCACAAGGTTTTTCGGTTCCGGAGGGGAGAAAGAAGCCATGGGGAACGGGTCAGGCGATTTTAGCGGCGGGGAAAGCGATTCGAGGACCATTTGTTGCGATCAACGCGGATGATTTTTACGGGAGAGAGTCGTATCAGCTTCTGCACAAGCATCTGTCGTCTCAGGAGGGAAAGGGGAGCGGAGAGTTTGCGATGGCCGGATTCCGGCTTGATCAAACGTTGTCGGATCACGGGACGGTGACTCGAGGGGTGTGTCAGAGAGATGGAAAAAGTTTTCTGGTTGGGGTGGAGGAGTATTTTGAGCTGAAAAAGGATGGGGATATGGTGAGTGGAAAGTCGGTTCGGGGAGTGAGAGGGGAGTTTGAGGGGGATGCGCCCGTTTCGATGAACTGCTGGGGGTTCCAGCCTTCGATCTTTTCTTTACTTCAGGATGGTTTTGCAAACTTTTTGCAAAAGGAGGGTCGATCCGACAAGTCGGAGTATTTAATTCCGAATGCGGTGGGGGGATGGATTACGCAGGGGTGTGCGAAGGTAAAAGTTCTAGCAACCTCTGCAAAGTGGGCGGGGATGACCTACCCGGAGGATAAACAGCTGGTGGCAGCGTATCTGCGTGGCTTGGTGAGCCAAGGGATTTATCCGGATCCTTTGTTTTGAGGATAGCGGGTGTAGGTTGGAGAAGTGATGCGGCATAGGCAGTTTTGGATGGGGATGGGATTGATTGTCGGGCTGGCGGGGTGGTGGTTTTCGGGGCAAGTTGGTGCCATGAGCGAAAAGAAAGACATGAAAAAAGGCGGAGTAGTAAAGGTGCGTTTGATGACTCAGGACGGTAAAGCGGGACCTGTGAGGGAAGTGCCGCAAGTGGTACGGTCGGATAAAGAGTGGGCTGTCCGGCTTACCTTGGAGCAGTTCCGAATTGGAAGAACGGCGGGAACGGAGCGGGCTTTTTGTGGAGTATTTCATGATCACCATGCGAAGGGTGTTTATTTTTGCGCGGGTTGTGGCCTCCCCTTGTTCCGGGCGGGAGACAAGTTCGACTCGGGCACGGGGTGGCCAAGTTTTTTTCAGCCGTTTGCGGAGGAAAATATCGGGGAGGAGTCGGACCACGATCTAGGAATGAGTCGAACGGAGGTTCACTGCAATCGATGCCAGATGCATCTGGGGCACGTTTTTCCCGACGGGCCGAAGCCGACCGGGTTGCGGTATTGCATCAACTCCGCCGTATTGAACTTTCAGGAGGAGGGAGTGGTTCCGGAGATAGAGACTATCGATCTGGGGGCAGGTTGTTTTTGGGGGGTCGAGGAGGTCTTTGCAAAATTCCCGGGGACGAAGACGACTGAGGTGGGGTATGAGGGTGGAGTGACGAAAAACCCGACTTATCGGGATGTGTGTGGACATGGCACAGGACATGCGGAGGTGTTGCGATTGGTGTACGAGACAAAAAAAACGGATGCAGAAACAGTGGCGGAATATTTTTTCAAAATTCACGATCCGACCACACTGAATCGGCAGGGGCCTGATGTGGGGGATCAGTATCGGTCAGCGATTTATTTCACACGGCCCGAGCAGGAGAGTGCGGTCCGTGATGTGATCGAGAAACTGACGAAGGAAAAAAAGTTTTCACGACCGATTGTAACGCAGGTGGACTTAGTGAGTCCGTTCACCCGAGCAGAGGAGTATCATCAAAAATATTTTAAAAAGCACGGAGGCGGGGGCTGCCATATTCCGCAGTAAGAAAGTGGTATGGGGCGGGGAATTTCGCCTTTTGTGAATAAGTTCGATTTTTAAGGTGGCTACTTTGCCTAGGCGAATCCCACCTATTTGCCTTTATTTTAGGTATATACGCACAAAATATAAATATTTTGCAAAGTCTATTGACACGTAAAATTCTCATACTACATCTAGTCACCTTGAACACATTCAACACAACTCAAAGGTGTTGCGGGCAAAATAGGGTATTTACGTATATTAGCGTAAATAATACTAAAAATGGCATCTGTTTGGGTTTTGGGCCCGACCGAGACAGAAGCTGAAAGGTGGATATTAATTATGATGCAAACTGAATTTAGTGTTGGCGGACGGAAGTTCGTTCTGGATAAGAAAAAAGCGGAAGCCGCGTTTTCGGGCAAAAGGGTGATCTTGGGCAAGGAGACAATGACCTTCAATCTTCTCCCTCTTAAATACACTTGGGCCTACGACCTGTATCGAAAAATGAAGGCGAACCATTGGGAGCCAGAAGATATTGGAATGGGCAAAGATATTGAGCAGTGGAAGGACAACAAGGTGGTTTCGGACGTTGAGCGTTGGATCATCCGTATGGGAATCGGATACTTTTCCGCAGCCGAAGGAATCGTAGGCGACAACATTCAGCACGTGGTTCGGGAGTTAGTGACTGCCCCGGAGCTGAAGTTGGTGCTGGGACGGCACGCGCATGAAGAGAATATCCATGCGGACTCATTGCTCTACATGATCAGCTCACTTGGAATTAATCCGCACGAGTGTGAAGCGATGTTTGAGGACGTGCAGTCGATCGTAAAAAAGAATGAGTTTGTGACTGGTATTTCACGGGACTTGCGTCGGGATTTAGACCTGACGAAGGTCGAAAACAAAAGGTTGCTGGCAAAGAACATTTTTGTGTTTGGCCAATGCATGGAAGGAACGCAATTCTATGGTCTCTTTGGAATGGTCCTGTCGCTCTATCGGCAGAACAAGTTCCCAGGAATCGGCCAGATGTTCCGCTATACCTTGCGGGATGAGTCGAACCACATTGAGGTGTTCCGCAATTTATTTATGGACCTTGTGGAGGAAAACCGTGACGTATGGAGTGAGGAGTTCAAAGAAGAGCTGCGCCAGACCATGGCGACGGCGGTAGAGCTGGAGAAGACCTTCATTAAGGATTGTCTGCCGGTGAACGCTGTTGGATTGAGCTTGGAAGATTTCTTATCCTACATCGATTACATTGCCGATCGGCGTTTGGAAGGTGTGGGCCTAAAGCCTCTGCGTGGGGATGTGGCAAATCCTCTGCCTTGGTTGGCCGAGATGATGGATATCAAAAAAGAGCAAAACTTCTTTGAAGGCAGAGTTACAGAGTATCAGAAGTCCTCCGCGCTTGCCGCGGTACATGACGACGAACTCTGATTCGATTGTTCGGAATTATAATGAGGAGGACTGAATTATGAAGATGGACCCGCGTGATGTGGATGTAGATTTAGCGATGAAGCGCTTTCTCAACCTGCCTGAAGGCAAGGTTGAGGCTTGGGGACAGTCACTCGATACCGTGGAGGTAGAGATGCCCGAGATTGAGGTGATTGATGGAAATTCCCATCACGCGTTCCAGTTGGCTGAGGTGGCGGAGATGGTGGGTCGAAGTCTGGCCCGTTGGCTCAAGGCGAAGGGACAGGAGTCGATTTTCACCGAAACGAATCGCCGTTGGGTTGCTAAAATTTGTACAGAAGTTGGTCGCAACCTAGCTCGCCAAGCTCTTGCCGAAAGGCCCTTGCGTCTTAGGATCGAAGACTTGCAAACGCTTGTTGAAAAAACTTTGGTGGATAATAACGCGTACGATGTAGCGAGGAGCCTTGTCGGGGAAAGACGGGAGCGTCCACCGGTCGCACCCGGGCCAGGGGAGCCGGCAGCATGCACCGTGAAACTGATACGGCGGCAAGGTCAGACTGTTCCTTGGAATGAATCGAAGATCGAAGTGGCGGTCTGTCAGGCTTTCCTCTCTCTCCGAATGGATGCCACCTCGGCCCCTGATATCGCGCGTGCTGTGACGGGGAGAGTTACGGAGACGGGTCAACCCACGGTTCATATTGAAGAGGTGCAGGATTTAGTTCAGGAGGAGTTAATGCGGGCAGGCCACTATAAGGTGGCGGAGCGCTATATCATTTATCGTGCGATGCGGACAGATCAGAGGGAGCGAAAAGCGCGTGGCGAGGTCGTGAACGCGCCGGCCGAGCCAACGGAGGGCATGGTGGTTGTGGCCAATGCGGATGGAACAACCTTTTTGTGGGATGGTGCGGATTTGCGATCCCGAATTGAGTTTGCCTCCATTGGATTAGATCTCTGCATTTCCGCGGGTGAGATTGAGAAGGAGTTGCGGAGGTCGATTTTCGACGGAATGAAGCGAGCCGATCTGAACAACACCATCAGTTTAAATGCGAAGACATTGATCGAAAAAGACGCGGACTTCGCAAAGTTTGCCGGTCGCATCCAGATGACCTTTATTTACGAAGAGGTTTTAGGGTGGGACATCTTGCGGGATGGGATTGGTGCGTTGAGGGAGATCCATCGCAGAAAATTTGTCGAGGCGATTCAGCGGGGTGTCGATATCCGGCGCTACAACCCGGTTCTCCAGAAGTATGATCTAGATAAGTTGGCCGCGGCTCTAGATCCACTGGCTGATTTAGATTTGGACTTTTTAGGAGTTCAAACCCTGTATGACCGTTACCTGATTATAGATAAGCAGGCGGATGTTACGCGGCGGTTGGAGACCCCCCAATTCTTCTGGATGCGAGTGGCGATGGGCCTTTTCCACGCGGAGCCAAAGGATCGGGAGGTTCGGGCCATCGAGTTGTACCAGCTCTACAAGAGCCGGAGATTTTGCTCATCGACTCCCACTTTATTTAATTCTGGCACGCTCCATAGTCAGCTTTCTTCCTGTTACCTTTATTGGGTGGATGATTCGATTGAAGCGATTATGCAGCGCGGGGTAGCGGAAAATGCGCTTCTTTCGAAATGGGCGGGTGGGTTGGGTGGTTCTTGGACAAGCGTTCGTGGTACCGGGAGTTACATCGGTGGCACAAATGGGGAGAGCCAAGGGGTCATTCCATTTTTGAAGCTACACAACGATTTGCTTGTTGCGGTGAATCAAGGTGGGAAGCGGAAGGGGTCGGGTTGTGCGTATTTAGAAACCTGGCACAACGACCTGTTCGACTTCTTAGAACTCCGCAAAAATACTGGGGATGATCGGCGCCGTTGCCACGATATGAATACGGCGAACTGGATCCCTGATTTATTTATGAAGAGGATGGAGGCACGGGCAGATTGGACCTTCTTCCGGACAAGTGATGCGGCGGACCTGCACCATTTGTATGGCAAAAAGTTTGAAGAACAGTACGAGGCGTATGAGAAAAAGGCGGAGAAGGGGGAGATTTGGGGTCACAAGGTTCCCGCCATCGAAGTGTGGAAGAGGATGCTCTCCATGCTGTTTGAGACGGGGCATCCTTGGATCACCTTTAAGGATGCGTGTAATATTCGGAGTCCCCAAGATCACGTGGGCGTGATCCACAGCTCGAATCTGTGCACTGAGATTACGCTCAATACAGGAAAAGATGAGACTGCGGTTTGTAATCTTGGCTCTGTCATTCTCGATACTCATATTTTGCCAGATGGCACCTTGGATCATGAGAAATTAAAGGAAACGATCCGGGTGGCGGTGCGGGCTTTGGACAATGTGATCGATATCAACTTCTATCCGACGGAAGCGGCCAAAACGGCAAATTCCCGTCATCGTCCGATTGGTTTGGGGGTGATGGGCCTACAAAACGCGTTGTACATGAAGGGATTCTCCTTTGAATCGGAAGATGCGGTGGAATTCAATGACGAGATGATGGAGGCGATTGCCTTTTACGCGTATGAAGCTTCGAGTGATCTCGCTGCAGAGAAGGGTACTTACTCAACGTATCGCGGCTCGAAGTGGGATCGGGGATTGATGCCGCAGGACACAGTAGATCTTCTCTCAGAGGAGAGAGGATTGCCTGTGGATGTGCCTCGAGGAGGGCGGATGGATTGGAAACCATTGCGCGAGAAGATTCGGGCACATGGAATGAGGAACTCGAATGTTTTGGCGATCGCGCCGACTGCAACGATTTCCAACATTACAGGAACATCTCCTTGTATCGAGCCGACGTATAAGAATCTGTTCGTGAAGAGCAATTTATCGGGAGAGTTTATTGTACTGAATCCATTCTTAGTGAAGGATCTGAAAAAAGCTGGTCTGTGGAATCAGGAAATGGTGGATCAACTAAAGTACTTTGACGGAGAGCTTGGACCTATCGAGGGCATGCCAGAGGATTTGAAGAAGCGGTATTTGACCGCTTTTGCAGTAGGGTTTGAGTGGATTATGAAGGCAGCAGCTCGGCGGCAGAAGTGGATTGATCAAGCCCAGTCCTTGAATCTGTTTTTGGGTCAGCCGGATCTCAAGGTGCTTTCTAGAATGTATCGACTGGCTTGGCATCAGGGCTTAAAGACCACCTACTATCTACGGACTCTGGGGGCATCGAACATCGAAAAGGCTACAGTAAAGTTGAAGAAAGAGGTGAGAGCTGGTTTGCAGGAGGGTGATGTTCCCGCTGAAGCGACCAAGAAGACCTTTAGTGCGGAGGAGAAAGTGGCCTGCTCGATTGAGGCGATGCGTAACGGTGGCGAATGTGAGGCTTGCCAGTAAAAATAGGTCTTGAAGGAAAACAACTAAAGTTCAGTTTAAGACTATGAATAAACAACAAATGCAGTTTCTCAGTAATCTCTGTTTCGCATTGGGTTTTCTTTCGATCATCGGTTCGGTGCTGATCTGGTTCTCCGCGGGTGGGCAGTTTGGCGCCCCAGGCGCTGGGGATATGATTGCAGATGCAAAGCGTGCGTATGCTGAGCGATTTGGAATTTTTGTTGGCCTTTGGGCACCTACCTTCCTCATTTTGTCGAATCGACTGCACCACTACGCCGAAAAGAAATAAATCTCCTCTGCTTTAGGAGTGGCATTTTGGCCTGAGGGCCAGGTCAGTGAACTTCAGATCCCCCTAGGCAGGGAGCGCACAAATTTAACGCCTTCATTGTCGGCGGATAAAACCTTGATCTGAACCGACCCAAGGCCTGCCTTTTGCAGGGTGTTCAGCAAGGCTTGGGCAATCAACTTTTCGGATTTGAGGGTCAGTGCCATTACGGTAGGGCCAGCTCCGCTTAAGAAGGCGCCAATGGCCCCAGATCGCTCGGCTTGGGCGATTGCATCCTGGAGGCCAGGTACAAGAGAAGCGCGGTAGGGCTGGTGTAAACGGTCTAGAAAGGCCCCTGTGGCCTCCTCATATCTTTGTTGGAGGAAAGCGGCTGTGATCCGGGAGGCATTCCGAAGGTTGGTCACGGCATCTTGAAACGGAATAGTTGAAGGAAGAAGGGAGCGGGCGGTTTGGGTTGAGGTTTCAAGTTTTGGGATGGCAGCGATTAGCTTGAGGCGTGGGGAAACTTTTGCCTTGGCAGCTTTTTTGCCACCACAAACCACAAATCCGCCAAGGGTCGCGGCGGTCACATTATCAGGATGCCCCTCCAGCGTTGTGGCAGTTTCGATCAGCCAGGGTATATCGAGCGAACGACGATGAATTTTGTCTAGGGCGGCAAGTAATCCAACTCGGATCGTTGCACTACTCCCTAAACCGCGTGAGGGAGGAACAGAGCCACGGACGAGTAGCCGGTAGGGTTTGTCGGGTAAAGAGCGGGCCTGATGGTAGGCGTTGATAATCTTCGTCGCGAATGGGTCAGGGGTGGTGGGGATGCCAGGTTCGACACTGATGTAGTTATAGAGATTCAGGGCGAGAGCAAAGGTATCGAATCCAGGGCCGAGGTTGGCGGTGGAGGCCGGTACACGAATCCAGAAGGGGGGTTGGAAAGATTTCACAAGGGAGGTAGTCGAAAGAACTTTTCCGCAGCCGAGGTCGTTTCGCGAGCGATTTCTTTCAGAGATTGCCCGCGGAGGGATGCAACTTTCTCGGCAACCCAGCGTGTGTAGGCGGGTTCGCACCGTTTTCCCCTGTGAGGCTCTGGGGAGAGGTAGGGGCAGTCGGTCTCGAGAAAAAAGGAGCCCGCGGGGACTTTTTGAACACAGGAGTGAAGTTCCTTGGCGTTTTTAAAAGTTACGATTCCCGTAAAAGAGACGGAGTGACCCATGCCGATTAACTGTTGGGCTTGAGGAAGGGTCCCAGAAAAGCAGTGAAAGACTGCCTGAAGGCGTCCTGTGTAAGGCTTGAGAGTGTTGAGGGTATCATCCCAACTATCTCGTTGATGAATGACGACATTGAGGCGAAGTTCAGCCGCAAGATCTAGCTGTTGTTGGAAAAAAATTGCTTGGCAATTTTTCTCGTCGGCATCTGCTAGTAAAAGCTCTTCGCTACCTGCGTGTATTGTGCCTGTAACGGATGATGAGGAGGCAAAGGGTGTAGAGGATTGGCTAGGTAGGCGATGGTAATCAAGACCGCACTCCCCAAGGGCGACCACTTTGGGGTGACGGGCCAGCTGGGCCAGCTCTTCTATGGCGGAATTGGACTCATTTCTTGCTTCTGAGGGGTGGATTCCGACCGTGGCGTAGACTTGGGGATAGGCATCCGCAAGGGCAAGGGCGGCGCGACTTGTTTGCAGGGTGGTCCCGATGGAGATAAGACGTGTCACGCCTGCATCAAAAGCTCGTTGGATTATGTCGGGACGGTCTGCATCAAAGTCAGGAAAGTCGAGGTGGCTATGAGTATCGATCAACACAGCATGTCGAATGTAATGGAGAATCCCAGAAAAAGGAGGCTTTTATAAAACAATTCCTTTTCTCCGCACATAGAGAGTAGGTAAAAGATTCGGATGATTCGCAAGTCAGGCCTGGAGCAGGTGATTGGAAGCCAGAACCCAGAGGGTGGAGATTCGCCCGTAATTGAAAATCGGACTCAGGAGTGTGCGAGGATCGTGACGCGTCTGTTGGATTTGATTGATCGTCACGTCGCATCGCTGGCGAAAAGTAGTTTACTGATCGGCTGGGCGGATATGCAGCTGGTTTTATTGGCACTCGAGGCCGATGCGGATGGCAGGGATGTGAATTGCCATTTGGATGGTGGGGATGAGATCGCAGCTTACGTCAGACGGAATCTTTTTGACGAACTGGTGGGAGAACCGAGCAACATATTTTATACAACGAAAGTGGATGCCAAAACTGTCCGGTATCAAGCTTTGCCAAAGGATTTTTGGAAAGAGTGCATAGCACTCTTGAGGCAAAAACTGGCTGAACTAAGGGAAAAAGATTAACGTCCTAAGCTTGTCAGTGGGGAGTGTCATGAAGGTTTCGCAAGAAGACAGGCTTGGCTAAGGAAGTAGGCTCCCACTACGGCAATTGCCACACCGCTGATACGCAAAAGGGGGGAATGGCGTGGTTGGCGGGTAGCTACCCAACCCAGAAACACGCCTAAGAGGTGAATCAGCGAGGTTCCAAGAACAAATCCCAACGCGTAGAGTGCGGGTTGGGCCGATCCTGGCATTTCTTCGCCGTGAGCGTGCCCATGAAAGAGGGCGAAGAAGGCGACTCCAGCCATGGTGAGAGCCATGGGAAACTTTCTATCGATCGCAATCGCGATGCCCAATGCAAGGACAGAGGCAGCGATGGCAATTTCAACCGAGAAAAAGGGGATTCCAAGCATGCCGAAAACTCCACCCACGAGCATGAAGGAGACGAAAGTAAGGGGAACAGTCCAGATCGCACGGCCTCCCATTTGGGCGCTCAGGATACCGACGCTGAGCATTGCAAGAAGGTGATCAGGTCCGAAAACGGGATGGGTGAAGCCAGCTGAGAATCCCAGTGCATCGTGGCCAGTGTGAGCAAAGAGGGGGGCGGGCAGAAGGCAGAGAGTGGTTAAAGCTCGTCTCATACTCTGATGCTAATTAGCTGGAGCTCGATCGTGAAGAGTAAATTATGAGTTTAGGTGATTGATGAAGGCAGAGATTGTTGGGATGAGCGTTGACCTGAGCGAGGGATTCGGAAAAGATCGTCTGATGGGACACAAGGGATGGACTTCAAAAGTGGCTGGGCCTGCGATTGGGCCTTATCGGCAGGCGACTGAAGCGGGTGGGTTTGTTTATTTATCGGGTCAGTTGGCACTGGATGAGACTGGGAACCTGATTTCTGGCACGGTAGCGGAACAGACACGAAAGGCTTTAGAGAGGGCGCAAAGTCTTCTTAAGGAGGGTGGGCTAAGTTTGGCTGATGTGGTGAAAGCGACTGTATTCTTAGTAGATCTAAAAACTTTCCCTGAGATGAACGGGGTTTATGCGGAGTTCTTCCCACAGGATCCGCCCAGCAGATCCACCATTCAAGTGGCGGGATTACCCAAGGGGGGCGCGGTGGAGATTGAGTTACTGGCAAGACGGCCTGGGTCATGACCTCGGCTCAAGTTTTGGAGGTATTTCGACGCTGCGGCGCCCTCCTACACGGGCATTTTGTTCTCCGATCTGGCCTGCACAGCCGGACTTTTTTCCAGTGTGCGTTGGTCTTGCAGGATCCGGTGGCAACGGCGGAGTTGTGTGGGGCGCTCGTGGAGAAGGTGAAGGTTGAAAAGTGGGTTTTTCATAGCGTGATCTCGCCCGCTATGGGGGGAATCCTGGTAGGTCATGAGGTGGCCCGTCATTTGGGGCGCCGCCACATCTTCGCGGAGAAGGATGGGGGAAAGTTGAGGATTCGGCGTTTTGAGGTGAAGAAAGGGGAGAAGTTTTTAGTGGCTGAGGATGTGATTACTACGGGGAGTGCTGTGAGGGAGGTGATTCAGTTGGTGAGAGAGGCGGGGGGGGAGGTAGTGGGGGTGGCTTGCTTGGTGGACCGAAGCTGTTCGGCTCCCGAATTGGGAGCATCAATGTGCTCCTTGATGGCACTTCCGGTCGAAACTTTTGATGGGGCGACGCTTCCTAAGGATTTGCGTGAAATTCCAGCAGTAAAGCCTGGAAGCGGATAGAGAGTTTCCAGCTTGGCCTTTGGGGGTATCTGCGTTCCAATGGAGGTATGGGGCGATTTCAAAAGAACGTTCGTTTTGAGTGGGATCTGGCCCAAGTTCCCGTGGCGCTCTTTCCCTTGCCGCCCAAGCATGAGATTAAAATCCAGCAACTAACGGATACGGAGGCCGCATGGGAGGGAATTCAGCGCTCTTTTTTGAATGAAAAAGCTTGGATGATTGGACTTGAGGCCCACTTAGAGCAGTTGCGAAGAAAAATCTTTCCAGAAGGCAAGCCACTCGAAAAGATGGATTTCTTCATCCTACAGCATGGAGCACGTATGGTGGGATGCAGTGCTGTGCTGGCTTTGGAGGGTGAGGGCCCGCAACTTCTATCGGGTATCGTAATGGATTACGAGTATCAACGAAGAGGGTTAGGAGTGGCGCTATTGCAAAGATCCTTGCTTCACTTAGCGGAGAAAGGGTTACAGACGGCTTCGGTCATCACAAGAGAGGGTGTTCCGGCGGCGCGATATTTGTATCCGAAGTTTGGGGGCCGTGCTACCGAACTCGAGCCCACCCCCACCCCAGCCGCTTAGTCATATTTTCATGGCAGATCTCTATGACCTGGCCGTGATCGGTGCAGGGAGTGCCGGATACGCGGCAGCTAGGACAGCGGCTGGTTTGGGATTGAGGGTGGTTGTGGTGGAAGGGGGAGCCAGAGTGGGTGGTCTTTGTATTTTGCGAGGCTGTATGCCTACCAAGACGATGCTGGAGAGTGCGCATCGCAATTATGAGATTAGAAGAGCCGGGGAGTTTGGGATTCGAGTAGGCAAACCGAATGCGGACTGGAAGGCGATTCTTAAGAGAAAAGATCGGCTGATTCGGGAGTTTGCAGAGTACCGCGAGGGGCAGCTGGAAAGGGGTAAGTTTACTTTTTTCAGGGCGCACGCCAAATTTCTAAGTTCGGATCGGCTCGAATTGAAAGGGGTAGGGACGGGTAAGGTTCCCAAAGAAATCCAGGCCAAAGCGTTCCTCATCAGCACGGGGTCGAGGAGTGCGAAGAGAGAGATTCCAGGGCTTGAGGAGGCGGGCTATTGGACGAGTGATGATTGTTTGAAGGATTCGAATCCAATCAAGAGTCTGGTTGTATTGGGAGGGAGAGCTGTGGCTTTAGAGTTTGCGCAGTACTACGCTCACCTGGGGGTGAAGGTATCGATCATCCAGAGGAGTGATCGGCTGTTGCCGGAGTCGGATCCCGAGGTGGGGGACACGCTGGCAAAAGTTTTCCGGGATCAAGGAAGTGAGGTGTTTTGTGGGACCCAGATTCAGCGGGTGATGAAAAAGGGAAAGAAAAAGAGGGTCGAGTTTTTGGAAAATGGAAAAAAGAGAAGCGTGGAGGCAGAGCAGATTCTTCAAGCGTTGGGGCGGGAACCGGATGCAGATGGGCTAAACCTTCGGACTGCCGGAGTGAAGACGGAAAAGGGAAAGGTCGTGACACAATCGACCCAGCAGACGAGCGTGCCACATATCTTTGCGGCGGGAGATGTGTGTGGACCGTATGAGGTAGTGCATTTGGCAATTCAGCAAGGGGAGGTGGCGGCCAAAAACGTGGCTCAACTTCTAAAGGGTGGGGATCTAAAGGAGAAAATGGATTATCGAATAAAGATGGAGGTGATCTTTACTTCGCCCGAGGCAGCTGGGGTGGGGTATTCGGAGCGGGAGTGCCGAGAGAAGGGGTGGGATATCGTGACGGCGAGTTATCCTTTCGCCGATCACGGAAAATCGATTGTGATGGGGGAGTTGAACGGCTTTGTCAAACTGATCGCATTAAAGCAAAGAGGGGAAATTGTAGGGGCGGAGGTAGTGGGTCCCCATGCCTCGGATCTGATTCACGAGCCGATGGCGGTGATGCGGTATCGGGGAACTGCCAAAGAGATGGCGGAGATGCCGCACTATCACCCCACCTTATCGGAGATATGGACTTATCCTGCTGAGGATATTGCAGAAAACATTGGACTTATTGACACAGAAAATTGAGTTTTATTGTATTTGGGGTTTAGCTCTGGCTCTTTGAAGAGATGAAAAGTTATATCTTAAATCTAATATTGTTGGCTTCTACATCCATCTCTTTTGCGGATAGTGCGCCAGAAGCTTCTGCGCAAGACACCAAGAAAATGGTTCAAAATAACTTCGTCGAAACGGCTCAAAAGGGGATCAAGCTCAGTGGTTATGTCGACGCCGGATACAGCTATAGTTTTACGGGGCAGAATAATAACTCGATGGTTTCGACCCGGTATGCGACAGACACAGCACAACGAGGTGACTTCAATCTGTATGCCGTGAAGATCGCCCTTGAAAAAGCCCTGACTTCGGAAAATAAGGCACAAGCTGGGTTTCGGGCGGATGTGATGATCGGCGAGGATGCTTCGTATTTCATTAACCGGACTCCCAACGCCGGGTACAATACCAATAATAACTCCAACAGTCTTTTCTTGGAGCAGGCCTACGCATCGATACGTGCCCCATTGGGGAACGGATGGGATTTTAAGGTGGGTAAGTTTGTTTCCCCCTTGGGATATGAGGTGATCGAACGTCCGGCGAATATGAACATCACCTACGGGATGCTCTTCAACGTGATGCCTCTTTATTACACGGGCGTTCTTTCCTCCTACCGGTTTGACGACTATCTGGATGCAAAGTTAGGGGTGGTCAACGGATCTAACAGTGACAATAACACGACATTAAATCCTAACAGTGGGGATGGTTGTGCAGTGTTGGCATCCTTGAATGTGGTGGCACCCGGTGGAAACGCTACTTGGAGCAATAATTTTCAGTATAGCACTGGCTACGATAACAATACTTCGACCGGTTCCAACAAAAGCAGCCTCACCTCCACCAGCCAGCCTGCTAGGGCTAACGGGGGTGGCGATATTTCGGCATACATGCTTTTGTATAATTCTTGGGGTACGTGGGCTCCCAAGTTTGCAGATGATAAGTTGCTGCTTTCGTTTAACGCAGTATTCGGAAATTTAAGTGGTATAGCCGAGAGCGAAACCTCAAATATTAACACCCATTGGTACGGGGCTGGGGCCTACGCAAAGTATCAGTTTAATGATTGGTTCAGCCTGAGTAGTCGTGGCGAATACCTGGGCAGTAATAACGACGGTGTAATCGGATATGTTGGGGCAAGTACCACAACCAATACGCCTGAACCAAATAATCCGACCCGCCATGTTACCGGCGTAAATTTCTGGGAGTATACGCTGACAGCTGGCTTTAACGTAATCGATAATCTTCTGATTCGTGCAGAGTACCGTTTGGATTGGGGATCCAACCTTTATCAGGTGCAAAGCGGAGCAGCCCAACCAGAAGGTCAGAACGGTCCAGCCCACTATGCGGGTGCGGAAGTAGTCTACAGCTTTTAAAAGTACAGTTCTCGAAACCCCGGGTGGCTTCGGCTTCCCGGGGTTTTGTTTTTTAAATTTAGTTTAGGAGGCTAACTCTTCGACAGTTGGGCAGGAGCAGATGAGATTCCGGTCGCCGTGAACGGCATCGATTCGGGAAACGGTGGGCCAATATTTCCACGTCCGTGTCCACGGAGCCGGATAGGCAGCCCTCTCGCGGCTGTAGGGGCGATCCCAGGCATCCGAGACGAGATCGGCGGCGGGGTGAGGGGCCAGTTTTAAGGGGTTGCGGGCACGGTCCATTTTGCCCGACTCAATTTCAGCGATCTCCTTGCGGATGGAGATGAGTGCATCGGCAAAGCGATCCAGCTCTTCGCGGGATTCGGATTCGGTGGGCTCAATCATCAAGGTTCCGCCCACAGGCCAGGACATCGTCGGGGCATGAAATCCGTAATCCATCAACCGCTTAGCGACGTCTTCGACTTCGATCCCGGCGGAGGCTTTGAAAGGCCGCAAATCGAGGATGAACTCGTGGGCAACCCATCCCCCCGCACCGCGGTAGAGAACCGGGTAGTGGTCGGAGAGGCGCTTGGCGAGGTAGTTGGCGTTGAGGATGGCGACTTCGGTGCAACGAGCGAGTCCCTTGCCCCCAACCATGGCAAGGAACATCCAAGGAATGACCAGAATGCTAGCGCTGCCGTAAGGAGCGGAAGCGACGGCTCCGACCTGATCTTTTTTTAGAGTCTGGTGAGGATGAGAAGGGAGAAAGGCAGCTAGGTGGTCTGCCACAGCGATAGGGCCAACTCCTGGTCCTCCACCTCCGTGCGGGATGCAGAAAGTTTTGTGAAGGTTGAGGTGGCAAGCATCGATTCCGAATTCGCCTGGTCGACAGATTCCGACAAGGGCATTCAGATTTGCTCCATCCATATAAACCTGCCCCCCGGCCTCGTGGACCTTTTTGCAGATGTCCCGAATCGCCGTTTCGAAAACACCGTGTGTCGATGGGTAAGTGACCATGGCGGCGGCCACTCGGGGTCCGTGTTCTTTCAGTTTGGCATCTAGGTCTGTGAGATCAACGTTGCCTTGGTTGTCGCAAGTGACCGGAACGACTCGAAAACCGACGAGGACCGCACTGGCCGGGTTGGTGCCATGTGCGGAAACGGGAATGAGGCAGACGTCGCGATGGGTTTCGCCTCTCGACTGATGCCAAGCACGGATGGAGAGAAGTCCTGCATACTCGCCTTGGGATCCGGCATTGGGTTGGAGAGAGACGTGGGGAAGACCCGTAATTTCTCCCAACCAATTTTCGAGTTCGTGAATCATCTGAAGATATCCTGGATTTTGTTCGGCAGGGGCGTACGGGTGGGGCTCAGACACAGTAGACCAGCCGAGTGGGGTGAGTTCGGACGCGGCGTTGAGCTTCATGGTGCAGGAGCCGAGGGGAACCATCGACTGGGCGGGGGTAAGGTCTCTGTTGGCGAGGCGACGGATGTAGCGGAGAAGTTCGTTTTCGTTTGCGTGAGAGGTGAAGATAGGGTGATGGAGTGCGGGAGTTTTCCTGTGCAGGGAGGGGGCCAGAGGGGATAAGCCCGATGATGGTTGGAGCACTTTTGCGGATCCGAAGAAGGAGAGAATTTGGTCAACCTCGGCCTCGTCGGTTCGCTCATCCAAAGTGATTCCCAAATCCCCATTGGGGAAATGCCGAAAGTTGATGTGAGCTTGGGAAGCCTTGGTCAGGCCGGACTTGATGGCAGCTGGGGTGCCTTGAATACGGATCGTATCGAAAAAGGTTGAGTGAACGAGGGTCAAGCCAAGTGATGCAAGGCCTGTAGCGAGTCGTTGAGCGTGTTGATGAGTACGGAGCGCGATTTGATGAAGTCCCTTTGGCCCGTGATGGACGGCGTACATTGAGGCAAGAGTGGCGAGGAGGGCTTGGGCGGTGCAGATGTTACTGGTGGCACGATCTCGGCGGATGTGCTGTTCACGAGTTTGTAGGGAGAGGCGGTAGGCGGTGCGCCCAGCCGTGTCTTTCGATACGCCGATCAGGCGACCCGGAAGAAGACGTTGGTGGGCGAGCCGAGTTGCAAAGTAGGCGGCGTGTGGGCCCCCGAAACCGATCGGAACACCGAAGCGTTGGGTACTACCTACGGCAACGTCGGCTCCTAACTCCCCAGGAGGGGTAAAGAGAAGCAGAGCCAAGGGATCGGCAACTAGGATGGAGAGGGCGCCAGCATTTTTAAGTTCTTTGATGAGCGAGCGTGGGTCTTGGAGTCGGCCGTCGCTTTCAGGATAGGCGAGAATTCCGGCGAAGAGATGATCAGCTTCAGCTTTAGGAAAAGTTGGGGAGGTGACAATCTTCCAGCCTAGGACCTCGGCTCTCGTGGTAACGACGGAGATGGTGGATGGGTGGAGCCCAGGAGTGATCCAGAGAGTTTTCCTTTTTTTGTCGGTGGCGGCAGCTTGGGCGAGGGAAGCGGCCTCAGCGGCGGCGGTGCCTTCGTCCAAAAGTGAAGCGTTAGCGATTTCCATTCCGGTCAGCTCCAGGATCATCGTTTGGTAGTTTAGGAGAGCCTCCAAACGACCTTGAGAGATTTCCGGTTGGTAAGGTGTGTAGGAGGTATACCAGCCTGGGTCCTCGATGATGTTCCTGCGGAGGACAGAAGGTGTAATGGTTCCGTGATATCCGAGGCCGATGAGAGAGCGAAAGGGTTTGTTTTGGGAGAGGATCTTCTCGAGATCTGCAAGGGCACGTGTTTCGGAGCGGGCGGGGGGAAGACGTGGGGGCTGGGCAGAGGCTAAGCCTTTGGGAAGGGTAGCTTGGACGAGCTCTTCTAGTGATGAGAGCTCGAGGGTTTTGAGCATCTCTTTTTCAGTCGCCTTGTTTGGGCCCAGATGACGGGTGAGGAAGGAAAAATCGTCGACGGATGGGGATGCCTTGGACGACGTGGTGGGAGTGGCGGGCGGGGCTGATTTGGATCGTTGGGCTACGGTTACTGGCACGTTCCCAAAGTAATCTGGGGTCGGGGGTTGGCAAGGGGTCTAGTAAAGTTGGTCAGATGGGGTTGGGAATAGTTAGTCTAAAGCCATGCATCAGCATGTCGTCAAAAACTGTGGGTTGGATCTTCTG
>Ga0209088_10000382_pt1 | contig 32509 bp, 34 predicted proteins | sample S_140625_EF_Meta_FD_187324 | JGI IMG/M metagenome (GOLD analysis project Ga0209088, IMG submission 187324) | Freshwater microbial communities from Lake Simoncouche, Canada to study carbon cycling - S_140625_EF_MetaG (SPAdes) (version 2) | ecosystem: Environmental > Aquatic > Freshwater > Lake ... | reverse complement strand
TTACTTCAGTATATCCTACTATTTCTTCAGGTCAGACTACAAAAATTCTTTTAACATCTACACCTTTGGGTTATAATCATTTCTGGAAATTTTGGAACGAGGCTGAACAAGGATTAAATGGATTTACTCCTTTATTCATTAGCTATAAGGAAATTCCCGGTAGAGATGAAAAATGGGCAGCAGAACAACGGGCGATGCTCGGTGAACTTAAGTTTAATCAAGAAGTTCTTTGTACCTTTCTCGGATCATCCAATACTTTGGTTAGTCCTGACGCAATCGGTAAAATGTCTACTAAGCAGCCAATTTATTCCAAAGATGGGTTGGATATATACGAGGAACCTGAGGAAGACCACGTATATATGCTTGTAGCAGATACATCTCGGGGGGTTGGTGGAGATTACTGCGCATTTGTTGTTATGGATATTACTTCGTATCCGCATAAAGTAATTGCCAAATATAGAAATAACAAAATAAGTCCGTTAGTTTTCCCCAATATTATTGCCAAAGTAGCGAAAGATTATAACCGGGCATACTGTCTAATTGAGATTAATGACAACGGACAACAAGTTGCAGATTCATTATATATAGATATGGAATATGAAAACGTATTCTTTGTAGGATCAAATTCTAAGACTGGTCAGTTTCTATCTGGAGGATTTTCCCCGGGCGCTACTTTAGGTGTAAGAACTACAAAACTTGTAAAACGATTGGGTTGTACTGCGTTTAAGAGTTTGGTTGAAAGTACGAAATTACTAATTCACGATGTAGAAATCATAAGTGAAATATCTACGTTCATTGAAGTTCGGGGATCGTTTAAAGCCGACGAAGGATATCACGATGACTTAGTGATGTGTTTGGTGTTATATGCATGGGCAACAAATGAGGCATTCTTTAAAGATTTAACAGATACAAATTTGAGAAAAATATTGTATGAAGAACAATTTAGACAAATTGAAGAAAATTTAACTCCGTTTGGTTTTATTGACGGGGGACAAGATGAAAATAAAACTCCAGAAGTAGTAAATGGGGATCTTTGGTTTCCCGAAGAAAAGAATAAATCGTTGGATACATTTCAACAGGAGCTTCTTGGTATTTTTAAGTAAAATGTCTAAAAGGCGATATTTATAAATAAATAGACATGAATTAATTTAGAGCTGTAATTCTATAAAATTTTAAGGAGAATACAATGGCATTCCAACTTTCACCTGGAGTTCTGGTAACTGAAGAAGATCGCACTAATATTGTGCCTTCCGTTGCTACAAGCGCAGGAGCAATCGCGGGTGCATTCAAATGGGGGCCTGTAGACCAAGTTACGGTTGTAGAATCGGAAAATAACTTAGTATCAAAATTTGGTTCTCCTAATGATGCAACTGCGGGATATTTCTTTACTGCGGCAAATTTCTTATCATATGGCAACAATCTCAACTTAGTTAGAGTTGTAGATAAATCGGTTGCAAAAAATGCGGTTTCATTATCATCTGGCGGAGTGGTTAGTGTAGATACAAGTGCCAGCCAAGAAGTTTATCCTACAGGATCTAGATTAACTGCAGTTTTTGCTGACCCTGGCAATGCTGGTCAGCAAGCTAGAGGAAATGTTGTTCTTGCAACAACCGGAAGAATTAGTCCGATATCAGTAACAGTACAAGGACTAGGATATGCTAATGCACCTAGAATAACGATCGAAGGTGATGGTTCTGGTGCAACTGCTAATGCTGTTATTTCTGGCGGACGTGTTATTGGCATTAATTTAATAAGTCCTGGTTCTGGATATAGTCAAATCAATGGAATTTATATTGATCCAACTGGCGGAGATAATCCTTCGACTACTGCTATTGCATCTGCAACAATTCTTAAAAAAGTTGCTAATATATTAATTACTAATCCGGGTACAGGTTATACATCTGCACCTAATGTTGTAATTTCTGGTAATCTATATAATTCTACAACAATAACGAGTTTTACCGGTAATACTACTATTCAAACTGCAGGACAGTTGATTACAAATGACGAAGTTTATAGAGAAGCGTTTTCGTTAGGTAATAGTTTATTCGGCGAATTTGCTGCTAAGTATCCTGGTTCTATAGGTAATGCTATAGAGATATCTGTAGCAGATGCGGATACTTTTGCTGGTTGGGAATATTCTGCAATTTTTGGATCTGCTCCAGGTACATCTGCATCTGTAGAAGCCCGTGGCGGTATGAATGACGAAATGCATATCGTAATTGTAGATGCAACTTCTGAAATTTCTGGAGTAGCTGGTACAATATTAGAAAAATATTCTTATGTATCAAAGGCATTTGATGCAAAGAATTCTGATGGATCTACAAATTATTATGTCGATATATTAAATAATCAATCGGCGTACGTTCGTTGGTTAAAGCATCCTGAGGATGGTACAAATTGGGGAACTGCTTCGGTAAATACCGAATATACTAGTTTGACAAATAGTATTACTACCGTATTATCTGGAGGTGTAGATGGTAATATGGTAACTTCTGGTAATTTAATCGCAGGGTATTCATTATTCTCCAACGATGAATTATACGACGTTAGTTTAATTCCGATGGGTCCTATTACAGATTCGGGTGTAATTAATTCTGTAGTTTCTCTTGCAGAAACCAGAGGCGATAGTATGGTATTTATTTCTCCCCAATATTCGGATGTGGTAAATACTAGCGACCAAGAAACAAAAATTGTTAGTTTTAGAAATACATTAAATATCAATTCTTCTTATGCTGTTATGGATAGCGGATGGAAATATCAATATGATCGTTACAACGATAAGTATAGATACATTCCTTTAAATGGAGATATTGCTGGTCTTGCTGCAAGAACGGATTATATTGCTGATCCTTGGTTCTCTCCTGCGGGATATAATAGAGGCGTTATTAAGAATGTAGTTAAATTGGCTTATTCTCCATCTAAGGCAGATAGAGATATTCTTTATAAAAATGGTGTAAACCCAGTAGTTACTTTCCCGGGTCAGGGTACAGTATTATTTGGTGATAAGACATTATTATCTCGCCCAGGATCATTTGATAGAATTAACGTTCGTAGATTGTTTATTGTTTTAGAAAAAGCAATTGCAACTGCAGCAAAATTTCAATTATTTGAATTTAATGATCCGTTTACTAGAGCACAATTTAAAAATCTTGTAGAACCATTCTTACGAGATGTTCAGGGTAGAAGAGGTGTTACAGATTTCCGTGTTGTTTGCGATGAAACAAATAACACCGCGGCAGTTGTTGATCGTAACGAATTTGTTGCGGACATCTTCATTAAGCCTGCTCGTTCAATTAACTACATTCAATTGAATTTTGTTGCTACAAGAAGCGGCATTTCTTTTGAAGAAGTAGGCGCTTAATATAAAAGGGGCATAAAATGGCTATACAGTTTAATATTGAAACATTTAAATCGGAACTTAATAACGGTGGAGCTAGACCGAATCAATTTGCGGTTCAGTTATCCTTCCCTAATTATGTTGCTTCTCGTGCAGCAGCAACAGCAAAGGGACCGTTTTTAGTTACTACTGCAGAATTACCAGGGCAAACCATTCCGGAAGCTACGGTATTCTATAGAGGTAGACAAGTACATATGGCTGGCGATAGAAACTTTACACCTATTACGTTTACCGTACTTAACGATTCAGGTTTCACTATTCGTACTGCGATTGAGCAGTGGATGGAAGGAATTGAAGGACTAAATACTAAGACGGGTAGATTAAATCCTTCTACGTATCAAACAGATATGTACATTTATCAATTGGATAGAAATGGTGCGATCTTAAAGCAATATAAATTAAGAAATGCTTTCCCATTAGATTTGGGTGCAGTTCCTCTTTCTTTTGAAGCAAATGATCAGCTATCTTCTTTCCAAGTATCGTTTAGATATCAGTCTTTTGAGTTTAGTACAAATCCTTCTGAACAACTATTAAACGCATTGACAAATCTAAATTAAACTTTATTATAACTTGAAATAAAATTATGGCAATTAAATTATTTGGTTTTACCATTAGCAGTGATGATGAGTATAAAAACTTAAAATCTCAAGCGGTAGCTACTCCAATCAGCGATGATGGGGCAACTACCGTTCAGGGGTCTGGATTTTTCGGTACTTATCTCGATATGGATGCTTCGGCAAAATCTGAAACTGAACTAATTACCAGATACAGAGAAGCATCTATGTATTCCGATTGCGCAGCAGCAATCGACGAAATTGTAACTGAAGCAATTGCCGCGGTAGATGACGAACCTCCGGTTAAAATTTATCTAGACAAATTAGATATTCCGGATGATATAAAAGAAACTATTGATTTAGAATTTGAAAATGTTTTAAAATTATTAGATTTTAATACCAAAGCGCATGATACATTCAAGCGTTGGTATGTGGATGGTAGATTATACTACCAAAAAATTATTGATAAATCTGCACCAAAACGAGGAATAGTAAATTTAATTCAATTAGATCCTCGTAAAATTAAAAAGGTCAGAGAGGTTAAAAAAGATAAAGATAAAAATACGGGACTAGATCTAATTAAGTCCATTGACGAGTTTTTTATCTATAATGATAAAGGCATTCTTTCTAATGTGAATGCTTCATCATCTACACAAAATCAAGGTATAAAGATTAGCAAAGATGCAATTTGCTATGTACCTTCGGGTGTAGTTGATACTGAAAAGAATGTAGTAATTAGCCATTTGCATAAAGCAATTAAGCCAATTAATCAGTTAAAAATGATGGAGGACTCTTTAGTAATCTATAGATTATCGAGAGCTCCTGAACGTAGAATATTTTATATTGACGTAGGTAATTTGCCAAAAGTTAAAGCCGAACAATATTTAAAAGATATTATGGCAAGATATCGTAACAAGATTGTATATGATTCTAACACCGGCGAAATACGAGATGATAGAAAATTTATGTCCATTCTTGAAGACTTTTGGTTGCCTCGTAGAGAAGGCGGCAAAGGTACAGAAATTACAACTCTACCCGGCGGAGAAAACTTAGGTAGCATTGACGACGTAAATTATTTCCAAGTTAAATTATATCAAGCTTTGAATGTTCCTTTATCTCGTATGCAGGCACAGCAGGGTATTTCTTTTGGTAGAGCAACGGAAATTACTAGAGATGAATTAAAATTTGCCAAGTTTGTTTCTCGAATGAGAAAGAGATTTAATGAATTATTTGACGATTTATTAAAGACGCAGCTTGTCTTAAAGGGTGTTATTGTTGATGCCGATTGGGATATTATTAAAGATAAAATCCAATATCGGTATACTCAGGATCAGTATTTTGAGGAAATGAAAACCTCAGAAAACATTCGTAACAGAATAGATTTATTAAACCAAATTCAACCTTTTGTTGGTACATATTTTAGTAAAGATTACATTATGAAAAATATCTTGAGAATGACTGAAAATGAAGTTCAACAAATGAACACCCAGATTGAACAGGAACCACCGCCACAACCGATAGTACCTGATCAAAATCCTGGTCAATAATAGTTTATAAATATAACATCGAGGAATAAAATATGTCATCAGAAGTAATTCAACACATGGTAAATAGTATCATTGCTGGTAGTAATAAAGAAGCATTGGATGGATTTCAAGCTTCTATTAACGACAAACTAAATGCCGCTATTCAAAATCAAAAAATTGTAGTTGCTGCAGCATTGACAGCACTAGACCCTAAAACGGAAGAATAATGTCCAAATACTTAGATGAAAAATTAACGGCGGGAGATCCCGTAGGAAAATGGATACACGATTTTGTGCATTCAGATAATCCAAAATTCGCCGGAAAATCTAAGAAAGAAAGAATAAAGCAAGCTTTGGGTGCAGCATATTCTGCAAAAAAAGAATTGCAAAAGGAAGATTATGATTCTGGGGAATATGATTATGAGGGAGATATGGCCAAGTCCGATCTTCGCTCTATTATCTATAATGCAAAAATGCTACATGATATGATAGAAGCTAATACAAATCTACCAGAATGGTTGCAAGCAAAAATAACTAAAGCAGAAGATTATATTTCTTCTGCGGCAAATTATATGCGAGCAGAACAAGATAAGGAAAAATAAAAAATGGCAACCGTACGAATTATAAAGAATGTAAAACAACAGGCAGTTGTTAAATTTCTTGGACCGGGGTCGGCCACTTTAGATTTAGCTTCCCTGGCAAATTTAAATCAATCTGCAAACGTAGCTTTTGATAGATCGAATAGTAAAGTATCTATTCAGGCTATGTGGAGTAGCGCAAATGGATTCGTAACAGTATCCAGAGGTAGTAATACTATTCTTAGAATAACAGATGGTCCAATGAATTGGGATTTCGCTCAATCTATGGGTGTTGTTGATGATGATAGTGTAAATGCAAATATTACCGTTAGTTTTGTAAACGATGGTACTGTTATTTTATCGTTATCTAAACCCGCAGGATATACCTATCCTAATACGCAAAATACTCCAGGAGGCTAATAATGAAATTACTTAGAGAAGTTGCTCAGGAATTAGGCTACCTAGTAGAAGATAAAGGTACTGGCCCTAAAAGTGTTTTCATTGAAGGCATTTTTGCGCAGGCAAATAAAGGCAATAAAAATGGCAGATACTATCCAGAATCTGTCATGAAAAAAGAAGTTGAAAGATATAATAATCTTATCAACGAAAAAAGATCGCTCGGCGAACTAGGGCATCCAGCAAATCCTTCAATCAATTTAGATAAGGTATCGCATCTTATTACTGAACTAAGAATGGATGGCCATAATGTAATAGGTAAAGCGAAAGTTTTAGATACTCCTATGGGATCTATTGCTAAAAATTTAATTGAAAATGGTGTAAAGCTTGGCGTATCTACTAGAGGCCTAGGTTCACTAAAAGCGAATAAAGATGGACTACAGGAAGTTCAAGATGACTTTCATCTTGCAACTGTGGATATCGTTGCTGATCCATCGGCACATGATGCTTTTGTTCAAGGCATTTATGAATCTGCAGAATGGGTTATGACTAATGGTGTATGGACAACCATTGATGCAGAAAATGCACAAGTCAAACTAAAAGCTGCAAGCACACAGAATCTAGAAGAAACAAAACTTCAAATTTTTGAACAATTTATTAACAAATTGTCTAGATAATCAAACTTATAAATATCATTGAGTAATTAATTTTTTAGGAGACTCTAATGTCGGTAGAAAATAAAATCAAAGAACTGTTAGGGCGTGTTGACGTTAAGGCTTCTTTAGCAGAGTCGTTAGATGCTTCAACCGTTTCTAAAGACACATCCATCAAGCCTGCTAATGCTGGTGATACAACTCAGCCTAAACAAGGTTCTTCTGCAGACGCCGACATAGAAACGCGCGAAGAAGACGAGCCAAATCAAGGCGCGGCAGTATCCAAAAGTATTAAGCAGAATACATTAACACAACAAGGTGCGGGCAATGCTCCAAACTTCACTACAGTTAAAGAATCTGAAGAACCAGATGAAGAAGCTGAAGAAGAAGGTGAAGTTACAGAAGAAGATATTGATACTAATATCGACTTATCCCCAATTTTTGGTGATGAATTATCCGAAGACTTTAAGACTAAAGCAACATCAATTTTTGAAGCAGCCGTTATTGCTCGCGTAAATAACGAAATGGAAAAAGTTGTTGTATCTTTAGAAGAAAAGTTTGAAGAGCAAGTAGAAGAATATAAACAAGAAATTGTTGAAAAAGTGGATTCATACCTTAACTATGTAGTTGAGAATTGGATGGAAGAAAATAAGCTAGCAGTTGAAAACGGTTTACGTACCGAAATCGCTGAAGACTTTATTTCTGGATTGAAGACGCTATTCAAAGAACATTATATCGAAGTTCCAGAAGAAAAATATAATGTACTTGAAGAATTGCAAGATAAAGTGGCAGAATTATCTGAGCACTTAGATACTCAACTAGAAAATAACGTTTCGCTTAATTCAGAACTTATGGGTCTTAAGAGAAAGTTGATCATCAAAGAGATGACCGACGATCTTGCAGACACAGAAGCAAGTAAGCTAAACAAGTTGTTGGAAGGTGTAGAATTTGACAGCGCCGATACATTTAAAGACAAGGTTAAAGTGATCAAGGAAAGTTATTTCCGTGCAGCTGAACCAAAGGCTAAAGATGTTTCGAATCAACAAATTTTATCCGAGGAAGTAAATGTACAGGAAGAGTCTTTCGATGGAAGTACCGTTTCTGTATATGCTAAAGCGCTTTCTAGAACAGTTAAAAAATAAATAAATAGACATTCTTAAAGGAGACACAAAGATGTTTTTATCGGAAAATTTACAACAAAAATGGGATCAGATTATTAATCACCCTGATCTTCCAGAGATCAAGGATTCCTACAAGCGTGCAGTTACATCTGTATTGCTAGAGAACCAAGAGAAGTCTTTACGTGAAGAACGTAGTGCTTTATTCGAGGCAGCTCCAGGCAACAACATTTCTGCAACTGGCGGTATCGACAAGTATGACCCGATCATGATCGGTTTAGTACGTCGTGCAATGCCTAACCTAATGGCTTATGACATCTGCGGCGTTCAGCCAATGACAGGCCCAACAGGTTTGATCTTCGCAATGCGTTCTATGTATGGTTCAGAGCGTGGTAACACATCTACTCGTACAGAAGCGTTATTCAACGAAGCAAATACGGCATTCAGCGGCGCAGGTACACACACCGGCACAGATCCATATACAGGCCAATCTACAGGTACTGGCGTATCTACAGCAGCAGCTGAAGCATACGGCACATCTGGCGGTGGTAGTTTTGGTGAAATGTCCTTCTCTATCGACAAGACAACAGTAACTGCTAAGACTCGTGCTTTAAAGGCAGAATACACTGTTGAATTGGCACAAGACTTGAAAGCAATCCACGGCCTAGACGCTGAGGCAGAACTTTCAAACATCTTGTCTCAAGAATTCATGTTTGAAATCAACCGTGAAGTTGTTCGTACAATTTACAACGTTGCTAAGCTAGGTTCTCCTGCAACAGCAACTGCTGGTACTTTCGACTTAGACGTTGACTCGAACGGTCGTTGGTCTGTAGAGCGTTTCAAAGGTCTTCTATTCAATATCGAACGTGATGCTAACCACATTGCACAAGATACTCGTAGAGGAAAAGGTAACTTCATCGTTTGCTCTGCAGACGTTGCAAGTGCATTAGCTATGTCTGGTGTTCTAGACTACGCCCCAGCTTTATCTACAGGCTTGAATGTTGACGATACAGGTAATACATTCGCAGGTGTTCTAAACGGACGCTTCCGTGTTTACATTGATCCATATTCTGCAAACCTAGGCGCAGCAAACCAGTTCTATATGGTAGGTTACAAAGGTACATCTCCATATGATGCAGGTATGTTCTATTGCCCATACGTTCCGTTACAAATGGTTCGTGCAGTTGATCCTAACAGCTTCCAGCCAAAAATCGGCTTCAAGACACGTTATGGTCTAATTGCTAACCCATACGTTACAAACGCTGCAGGCGCAAACGATGCAGATAGCTTCACTGCTAACCGTAATCAATACTATCGTAAGACAAGAGTTACAAATCTTATGTAATTGAGCCGGCGTTAGATCGGATTTAAAGGGGGAAGAAATTCCCCCTTTTTTTACCTTATAAATAATTGTATATAATGTAAAGGATTACTATATGGTTGATATTAATAAAGAATATATTGATAAAACAGTAAATCAAACAAACACTGAACGTGATCTAGATTTCTTAAGACCGAATTCGTTTAGGCTATCTTTTAAAGATTTGCCTCATACTGCCTTCACTTGCCAAGCAGTAAATATTCCGGCGATTCAAATGAATTATGCCGTAAGACCAACACCTTTTATTGACATCCCAACTGTAGGTGATAAAATGACGTTTGGGGATTTAACTGTTCGGTTTATTGTAACCGAGGGCATGTCAAATTATTTGGAATTGTATAATTGGTTAATAGGACTAGGTTTTCCAAAAGATTATACTCAGTTTTCTTCTTTTGCAAGTAAAAAGAAAACTAGTTTTTCGGTTAATAATAAACAAAATTATCCTGAAGTTTTGGCATACTCGGATGCAACTTTGTCTATTATGGACTCGACAAACAACCCTAAAGTAAATATAATATATAAGAACATATTTCCCGTTTCCCTTGGCGGTTTAGAATTCGACATCGTTTCGTCAACTGTTGATTACTTTGTAGCGTACGCGACGTTTAAATACTCCCTCTATGATATAGAGGTTTTATAATTTTTTGGAGTTATTATGACAAATACATTTTCCCCTCTTGATCTTCCTCCGGTTCCTAAAGCTGCAATTTCGGCAGCAGCATCTTCTGCAGCTTCATCTGCGCTGGAACCTAGAAAAATGGAAGTTAGCTTAGACAAACTTAGAAAAGAAAGTATCTTTATTGCTACACCATGTTACGGTGGTATGCTAACAGAAGCATACTTTCGCTCTACAGTGAAGCTTTTGACTTTCTGTAACCAACATCAAATTCCTGTGGCGTTTGGTACAATTGCTAACGAGTCTCTTGTTACTCGTGCTCGTAACGTTCTTGTTGCATATTTCTTGCACAGTAACTTTTCTCGTCTAATGTTTATTGATGCAGATATTGAATATCAGGTTGAGGACGTTATTAAACTTATTGCACATGACAAAGATGTTGCAGTAGGAGCATATCCTAAAAAGGGTGTTAATTGGCAACGTATTAAGCAGGGCATTCTTGATGCAGATGCTCCATTGAATGATGGACAAATTGCATCGTTTGGTTCCGATTACGCAATCAACTTTAAATTCTCCAACCGAGAAGAAAGACAGATCGCAATTGAAAATGGTCTAATTAGATTGCACGATGGTGCTACAGGTTTCATGATGATTAAGCGCGATGTTATTGATCGTATGATTGTACAATATCCCGAACTTAAATATAACAATGATTTGAATACTCCTCCAGAGTTGAATCCTCATTTTTATGCGTTCTTCGACACAATGATTGATCCTAAGGATAAGCGTTACTTATCTGAGGACTATTGTTTTAGTCGTCGTTGGCAAGATATGGGCGGAGAAATCTGGCTTGATCCTTCGATCTCTCTAAACCACTACGGTTCGTTCAATTTCCAGGGCAACCCTTCGCAAATTATTCAAATTAGATAACTATGAAGATCACTGACCTACAGGAAATGTGGGCAGAAGATTCTAAAATAGATGAACATAATTTAGGGCAGGAGTCTATTCGGACTCCTAACCTTCATGCAAAATATTTGAATTTTCTTTCCAGTACTAAATTGGCACTTCGCAAAGCTGAGTCCGATTACTATAACTGTAGAAGAAAAAAGTATCGGTACTATCGCGGAGAAATGACGAAGTCTGAACTTGAAGAAGAGGGTTGGTCTCAATGGCAAGGAACCAAACCATTGAAAAATGAAATGGATGAATATCTTCAAGTTGATTCTGATTTAATTAAATATACGGATAAAGTAGAATATCATAGAACTGTGGTATTTCAATTAGAACAAATACTTCGATCTCTTAATGGTAGGGCTTGGGAAATAAAGAATGCTATAGAATGGTTGAAGTTTACTAACGGTATGATGTAAATGTCAGATATAAAAATAAGAAAAAAAGATGAAGTACATTTATTAATTGATGCGGAACCCTCAATTGCTCAGGAATTAAATGATCATTTTTCATTTGATGCTCCTGGAGCAAAGTTTCATCCATTATATAAATCTCGTATGTGGGATGGAAAGATTAGATTGTTTTCCATGTTCACAAAAGAATTATATATTGGGCTCAAAGAATATGTCGAGCATTTTGCAAAAGAACGTGAATATACTGTAGACGATTCTCAATTTATTACGACCGCAGATTCTGTAACTTACGAGATGGTTAAGGAATTTTGCGAGGGATTAAATCTTGCTTCTCGAGATAAACCTATACAAATTAGAGATTATCAAATAGACGCTGTCTATCAAGCAATAACTAATGGTAGAAGATTATTACTATCTCCTACAGGTTCGGGTAAGTCTTTAATCATATATTGTCTAATACGTTGGCATGAAAAATTTGATCGACGACAACTCATTCTTGTACCTACAACCTCACTTGTAGAACAGATGTTTTCTGATTTTGCAGATTATTCCTGTCTCAATGGTTGGAGAGCTTCTGAAAACTGTCACAAGATTTATGGTGGTCATGAGAAATCAAATAATTATCCAGTTGTTATTTCTACTTGGCAGTCTCTATACAAACTTCCGAAGAATTTCTTTTCTACATTTGAGACAATCTATGGAGACGAGGCGCATTTATTTAAAGCAAAATCTTTAGCCGGAATTTTAAATAAGTGTATTACCAGTCCTTATAGAATAGGTACCACTGGTACTTTAGATGGCACACAAACACATAAACTAGTTTTAGAAGGTTTATTTGGTCCTGTTTATAAAGTTACAACTACAAAAAAATTAATAGGTGAAAAGGCTTTGGCCGATTTACAAATTTATAATCTTATTCTAAATTATTCTGACGAAGTAAAAAAGATAGTAAAGGGTTCTTCTTATCAAGAGGAGATGGACTTTATAGTTCAATATGAACCAAGAAATAGGTATATAAGAAACTTGGCATTGTCTCAAAAGGGTAATACTCTAGTTCTTTTTCAGTACGTAGAAAAACATGGTAAAGTCCTTCATGAAATGATTAAGGAAAAGGCCAAGGATGGTAGAAAGATATTTTTTGTCTTTGGTGGGACAGATACGGATCAACGCGAAAGCATTCGAAAAATTACTGAATCAGAAAATGATGCTATAATTGTTGCAAGTTATGGTACATTTTCTACAGGTATTAATATTAAAAATCTTTTCAATATTATTTTTGCATCTCCTTCGAAATCAAGAATAAGAAATTTACAATCTATTGGGCGAGGATTAAGAACAAGCGAAAATAAGACAAGTTGCAATCTATATGATATTGCAGATGATTTAACTTGGAAAGGCAAGAAAAATTATACCCTACTTCATATGGTTGAAAGAATTAAAATTTATAATGATGAGCACTTTAATTATAAAATGGTTAAGGTGGATATATGACAGTTTACTATAAAATTTTAAAACTAACTTCTTGCGAAAATATAATTTGTACTACTGAGGATGAGTATTCTGATTGGATTAATCGTAAAAGTATAATTTTAGTTAATCCTGTTGTACTTGTAGGTATTAAATTTCCAGCACCATCTGGCGATACGTATTTAGAAAAATTTATAATGAATTCGTGGATGCCTTTTAGTTTACATTCGGAAATAGAAATTCCAATAAATCAAATTATTACTATGTCTGATATAGACGATCAATTGACTTCTAGATATAATGAATATATAATGTTTAGAGATCGTGATTTTGATGACGACGAACCGAGCCTAGAAAATATGTCTGAGGATTTATTTTTTGGGGACAATATTACAGATGGAGATGATGATGGCGGAAACGACGACGAAGAAACCGAAGAAGATCAAGATGACGAATACGAAGGACCCCCTTTTGGAAGTACTGGAAGAAACAAACGAACTTTGCATTGAACCAGTAATTCCTAAGTCTTCGCATTACATAAACAATAAAGATTTTTTACAAGCATTAATTGAATATAGACAAGCTATAGATGATGCTGTTGCTCAGGGGAAGGAAATTCCTAGAGTAACAAATTACATCGGAGAATGCTTTATAAAAATTGCAACCCATTTATCATATAAATCGAATTTTATAAATTATTCTTTTCGTGATGATATGATATCGGATGGTATTGAAAACTGTTTAACCGCAGCAACAAAATTTGATCCAACAAAGGGATCTAATCCTTTTGCATATTATACTCAAATTATATTCTTTGCATTTATTAGACGCATTCAAAAAGAAAAGAAACAACAAGCAACTAAATATAAGTTAATGGAAAATATGGATTTGGATTCTATTATTGCTAATGCAGGGGATTCTGAAACGGGTAGACAGTTAGTTGATTATATCAAAATGCAATTAGATGGTATTGATCCTGATAAAAAATTGGTTCCATCTGAACTAAAAGCCAAGAAAGCTAGAAAGGCTAAATTGGAAGAAGAAATGCTTGACAACTCGGACGATTCTATATTAGAATAGTCTATATAAAATATCAATGAGGTTTTGTTATGAGTAAACTAAAAATTGCTGAATTGTTCTATTCAATTCAGGGTGAGGGTCGTTATATGGGCGTACCTTCGGTATTCCTTAGAACCTTTGGGTGTAATTTTACATGCGGTGGCTTTGGAATGCCTCCAGGAGAAAAGAGCGATGAGCGTTTTAAAGTTGTTGCAGAAAACTATACTAGCTATAATCAGTTACCGCTTGTCCATACTGGATGTGATTCATATGCTAGTTGGGATGTTAGGTTTAAGCATCTTAGTCCCGTTCTTGATACTGTGGCCATTACGGATGCTATTATCGAAATGTTACCGAACAATGATTGGGGAGACGCGCATCTCGTTATTACGGGAGGCGAACCTTTACTCGGTTGGCAGCGGGGGTTTCCCGATCTATTAGAAGATCCTCGCAATAAAAACAAACTAACAGAACTTACATTTGAAACAAATGGCACGCAGCCATTAACTGAAGAGTTCTATTCATATCTTTTTGAAGAATTTACTCGCTTCGGCAGAGATTATAGTAATTTAACATTCTCCGTATCTCCTAAACTATCTGTTTCGGGTGAATCTTGGGAAGAAGCAATATGCCCTGATATTATAGTAGAATATCAATCTGTCGGTTATACATACCTCAAGTTTGTTGTTGCAACTGAGGATGATGTTAAAGAAGCAGAAAAAGCTGTACAACAATATAGACAAGCTGGATTCTCAGGTCCTGTTTATTTAATGCCGGTTGGTGGTACAGAACAAACGTATTATCTAAATAATCGCCGTGTCGCAGAATTGGCAATGGCTAAGGGATACCGATATTCAGATCGTCTTCAAATTCCTCTTTTCAAGAATGCTTGGGGAACTTAATCTTATAAATAATAATGTTACATAAAGGTAACAAATTTCAATCATCATATCCGCGTAAGGAAGGATTCTAAATGTCATATAATAAAACAAAAACCGACCCTGTATTGGGTGAACAAGTACATCAACATCTAGTAAAGATGGGAGTTGAGACTCCTACATTTTCTTTGATTATGGATCGAAAAGATAAAATTGCAGAAATTGAAAAATCGTTTTCTCATATTATGCAAGTATTGGGTTTAGATTTAAGTGATGATTCGCTTAATGAAACTCCTAAACGAGTTGCAAAAATGTATGTAAACGAAATCTTCTGGGGTTTAGACTATGAAGCATTTCCAAAATGTACTACTGTAAATAATAAAATGCAGTATAACGAAATGGTGTGTGAGCGTAATATCAACGTACAAAGCAACTGCGAACACCATTTTGTAGTTATTGATGGACTCGCAACCGTTGCTTATGTTCCTAAAGATAAAGTATTGGGCCTTTCTAAAATTAATCGTATTGTAGAATATTTTAGTAAGCGTCCGCAAATTCAGGAACGTCTAACAGAACAAATTTTTCATACATTACAGTTTATTCTGGATACTGAAGATGTTGCTGTTATGATTGATGCTCAACATTATTGTGTTAAGAGCCGAGGTGTTGAAGATACCGGAAGTTCTACAGTAACTGTTAGATTGGGTGGAGGATTTAAATCTGATCCTGCTGCTAGAAATGAATTTTTAAGTATTGCGAGAATGGGTAAAAAATAATGACAGTCAATATTATGATCGACTTGGAGACAATGTCTACAAGATCAAATGCTGCGATTTGTTCTATCGGTGCGGTAAAATTTGAAAACGATCAAATTCTTGATACGTTTTACTGCACCATAGATCTCAAATCGTGTAAAGAAGCCGGACTACACATTTCTAAAGATACCGTGCAATGGTGGTCAGAACAAAATAAAGAAGCACTAAAAGAACTTACTAAAAATAATATTTCTTTGGAAGAAGCTTTAACTAAGTTTTCTGAATGGTATGGTAAAAAGAGTCTACCTACTTGGGGTAATGGTGCAGGTTTCGATAATGTTGTTTTAGAAAACGCATATCTTGCTATTGGTAAAGTTCGCCCCTGGAAGTTCTGGGATGATCGTTGCTATAGAACAATGAAGAATATGCTACATTGGATCGATGCTGATAGTCGAGAAGGAACATACCACAATGCTTTAGATGATGCTATGTATCAAACTAAGCATTTGATTAAAATTATGGGGTAATTTATGTACTTTAGCAAAAGAATTGCTTTTTGCATTAGTGATCAACACCTAGTGCCGCATGGCGGCATTGGGCAATTTGCTAAAGGGTTTGTCGAGATGTCCAACACACTAGGTTGGAAAGTCGATATTATTCTCGATAAACCTGCCACTAATGATTTTTCTAAATTGGTAGAGTCGCTCGGTGCCAATATAATTTCCCCTAAGGAATGTCTATCTTATAAAAATCATACCGGAACATTTGCATTTTCTGACACGATGAATTTTGAGAAGATGCTAAATTTTAGAAATGCTATAATGCAGGCATTTACTACAAATATCTATGATATGATTGTTTGTAATTCCCCAGACAGTATGCCCGCGGCGTTATCCTTTGACCTTGCAAAATATATTCCTGTTGTATTTTATACTCACGAAGAGAGTATGGTATTCCGAGATACCAGAAAATTTAAAGGTGTCTTTGTTGAGAGTTGTAACGAATTCTTCAATAATATGATGCGCTTAGATAATGCATTTGTAGGTACACAATCAATTAGAAATAAGATTGAGATTGAAAAGAATGGTGGTACAAATGTTATGCGTCTAAGCATGCCTATGTCTGAAAGAAAATTATTAGATTATAATTTTGATGATTCTCGCGAGGGAGTCTTGTATATCGGTAGATGGGAAGATCGTAAAAATCCAGAAGCATTTTTGAAGGTAATTAAAGAAACAAATTTACCTGCAAAAATTATGACCAATGCCAACGGCAAAAGAAAATTTGAAGCTAGGTTAGCAGAACTAAAGATTGAAAACTACGAAATTAAAGCAAGTATCGTAGGTGAAGAAAAAGTAAAATTTATTCAATCTGCAAGAGTTCATTTTAATCCTTCATTGCGAGAAAACTATCCGTTTACATTCTTTGAATGTCTCGGCAATATGCCTTGTGTAGTTATAGATAAATCAGAATGGGTAACCAATTTTGATTCTAAATACTATGCTAGAGTTCCTTTAGATGAAGCAGCAGATGCAGTAAGGACAGCTTATAAAATTACACCCAAGAAATGGTATGATTTTGGCGCATCACAATATGTTAAAGATTTAGATGATAATACTGCAAAGCAATGGTCTGATTTCTTGAGTAATTTTAAACCTTCGGCATCTTCAAAATCTGATGCTGCTAAGATTAATGATTATGATACTGTTAAGTATACTCAGTTTATACAAGACTTAAAAAGGACAACTGTTGCTATAGATGATGTCAAATCTGTATTGACAAACAAGCATAAGTATAATATAATTTATACTAATGAGAACTCCTATCTATCTAAAGACCCGGATTTCAAACCTGTAGAAAACGAAGATAATAATTTGGAAAATTTGTTTATATGAACCGTACTTTAGAATATGTTATTTCTGGCCCAGCATATCTGCGCCTTGGCTCTGAGCAATGTAACGAGCCAGAAACTCTTGATATGATTAAGAGTATGATAGACAGAACTGTACATAATAAAAACAGTCATGAATTTTCTTTATTGTATAATGGATTTACGGAAAAGAATTTTGGAGAGAAACTGCAAAAGTATCGCCCTGTAGTTAAGAACATCCATGCTGACTCTGGCGGATTACAGATTATTACTCGCGGACTTCCTAATTCCCCAGAGATACGAGATAAAGTTTTTACCAATCAGGCAACATATGCAGACATTGGTATGTCTTTTGATGAGATTCCTGTAAAGACAACAAATTCAAGCGGAACCAGTTCCAAGATAGATACAAGACAAAGATACTTTGATAAGGATAATTTTGAAAACTATGCAAGACAAACCGGCAAAAACGCCCGATCTCAAATTGAAAGATATGTTGAGCTTGGCAGCAATTGTCGCCCTTTCGTTATTATCCACGGTGCTGATCATAACACATACTGCGACTGGGCAAACTATATCCTAGATGAGGTTGGCGACTTAAAAGATAAAATCGGCGGAGTCGCTATGGGATCTGCTGCATTGGGTATGGGTCAATTAGAAGACGTTAAACGTGCATTCTATGTAAATCTATTACCCTTCGAAAGACCATTTCATTTACACGTTCTGGGAGTAGGCGCTCTTCGGCGTATGCTTCCTTACTTGCTATTTTCTCAGACCGGCATTTATAAAGACATTGCAATCTCGTATGACTCTACAACTCATTCTATGTCTTTAGATAACGGTTTGTTTTATTTCTCTTATAGTAAGAAAACTAAAAATGGATACGGCGGATCATCTGTAAAGATGGGGCGCCCATTCTCAAACATCTACAATAATGTTGTTGAAGAAATTAATACGGTTTGCGGTACAGAATTTACAGCAAAAGATTTCCATAAACTTATGAATATTTCTGTTGGTCAGTATATTGAAGATGGTGGAAAATTTATAGACATTATGCAAGCTAGATTGGGCTTCATCTTAACTAACGTGCATAATTTTACCAGAGATGTAGAATCTCTAATGTCGAATAAAGAAGCATTCTTGCGTTTTTGTCGAGATAAAAAATGCGAAAATGAATATGCTACATTATTCGAAGTAAAAAATATTGATGACTTTTTATATTGGGAAAAGCATGTAGGAAAGTTTATGGAATCCGAACCCGTAAACCATGCACCACCTGTTTCACTTGAGGATTTATTCGCATGATTACTAAAAGATTAATTGAAGTTACATTTCAAAAAGAGGGTATTCATAAGTACCCTGCGGCCCTTACTGATCCGAAACTAAAAGAAGTTGAATTCTTGGGTTATCCTCATAGACATATTTTTCATTTTAAAGTATCGTTAGAAGTATTTCATAATGATCGTGATGTGGAATTCATCTTGTTTAAGCGAGAGCTTGAGGCATTGTATGGTAACAATACTTTGAATATCGACTTTATGTCTTGTGAGATGTTGGCAGAAGAATTGATTAAATATATTTCTGAAAAGTATCCAAATCGAGACATGGTTGTTAAGGTTTATGAAGATGATGAAAACGGTGCGATCCTGCAATATACTGCACCTGTTCGTTTTGAGGAAAATATGAAATGAGAAAACTATTTTATATGGGCTTAGAACCATACGAAGGTAGATATACTTTGCAATTGCAACAATGGTCTGAAAAGGCATTCCAACGCAGAGGTATTAACTATGAGGTTATTCATGGAGAATTGCTAGATAACAGTAAAGCTATTGTCACTGGTCAAGTACTAGATGCCCATGGTCGTAGTTATTATTCGTTGACTCAGATGGCCGCACTTGTTAAGAAAATGAAACAAGGTGAAATTACGAGTAACGATGTTATTTTCTTTGAGGATATGTTTACTCCTGGCATTGAGTCTTTGCCATATATTATGGATCAGTGTGGATATGAAAATCGTCCTCATGTCTATGTTCGTTGTCTTGCTCAGACTATTGACCCAGATGACTTTCTGCATGTCTGGGGTATGCAAGGTTGGATGCGTAAATATGAAGAAATGGTTATTCCTTGGGCATCTGTATTGGCTACCAATGAAGAAATGGTTGCCCATATGAAAATTGCCGGCTGGGATAATGCACACATCTATAATATTTCTGGATTGGCTTTTGATAAAGAAGAAGTACAATCTAGAGTATCTGTTATTCCAAAATGGGAAGATAGAAAAGATCGAGTAGTATTTGCTGCAAGATTTGATCAAGAAAAGCAACCGCATTTCTTTATGGACTTAATTGAAGAATATCAAAAAATTAATTCTGATGTAGAATTTGCTGTTCTATCTGGAGGAGATTTAAAATCTAATGATTCTTCCACTGTGGCAAGAGCAAGACTAATGCAGGCTGACGGCAAATTAGTAATCTATGAAAACTTAAAAAAGAATGAATATTACGAAATTCTTGCAAATTCTAAAGTTCTATTTAATTGCGCTTTACAAGATTGGGTAAGTAATACTGCATCCGAAGCAGATGCTCTGGGAACAAATTGTCTATATCCTGCATATCGTTCTTTCCCTGAGACATTTGCAAATGATCATAAATGTTTGTATATACCTTGGTCTATGTCTGATGCTTTGGAAAAATTAGAATCTCTATTAGATTTACCTAATGCTAATATGGGTAAATTATCAGATTGGACAAGTTCAACCATTGACCGTTGTATAGATATTATGACTAACGATCCCGATTCTTTTAAATGGGATAGAAATGATAACACCTATAGACAAGAGGTTTCTTATGCAAAATACTAAAAAGATTATTGTAACAGGTGCTGCTGGTTATATCGGTGGCCAAATTTGTATCGAACTAAAGAAAAAGGGATATTTTGTAATTGGTGTGGATATTCGAGAAAAAGAACATCTAATGCCTTATTATGATATTTTTCTAAAAGACAATTTTGCAAGTACTAGATCATATAGATTACTTTCAGAACATAATATTGATGCGATTGTTCATTGTGCTGGAACAAGTTTAGTTGGTCCAAGTTTAAAAAGCCCTAGTATGTATTTCTTCAATAATGTTGAAAATACCCATAATTATCTAAACGTAATTAAAAATTGCTCTAAGCATACCAAATTTATTTTTAGTAGCAGTGCTGCAGTATATGGAATTCCTAAAGGCCCCTTAACAGAAACGCATCCTACGGATCCTATCTCTCCTTACGGTGATAGTAAGATGATGGTTGAAAGGATGCTTTCTGCCTATAATAAAGCATATGGTATAAAATTTGTCGCATTTAGGTATTTTAACGCTTGCGGAGCAGATGAAGAAGGTTTACATGGGCAAGAAAAAAATGCTACTCATATCCTTGCTAAATTGTTTGAATGTGCTAATACGCCAGATGGGATGTTCTCAATTTACGGTGTTGATTATGATACAAGAGATGGTACCTGCATAAGAGATTATATTCACGTTCAAGATATTGCAGACGCACATATTATGGCTATTGACAATAATATGGAAGGTATATATAATATTGGATCGGGTAGCGGTTGGTCTAATTTAGAAGTACAGACAATGGTCGAAAAATATCTTAATAAAAAATTAGTAACAACTTTTGAACCTCGACGAGAAGGCGATCCGGCAACGCTTATAGCGAATCCGGATAAATTGTATTCATTAGGATTTACACCTAAGAGAGTATTTTACGATATTATAAAATCTTTAGCTGTCTGGTACGAGAGCAGAAATTATAATAAATAATCCACAGAGGTCTTAGGCATCATCCCTCTTTAAATATTCTGCTGCCATCAAACTCACTCAAATATTAGGGGCAAGAGATGGCAAAATTTTACTCAACAAAAACTTATGGTAACGACAGAGGACTTTCTTGTTGTTTTAGACAATGGAAAGCAAATCATTCGCATTGTTCCACATTGCATGGTTATTCTATCGGTATAAAACTTATTTTTGAATGCGATACGTTAGACGATAAAAACTGGTGTATGGATTTCGGGGGATTGAAGCAATTTAAGGCATGGGCAGATCATATGTTTGACCACACATTGATTATTGCTGAAGATGATCCTCACCTTGAATTCTTTAAGCAAATGGCATTAATTGATACCGATTGGACTTTGCCTGAAGCAACACCGGGCGAAATGATAGCCGAAAGAAATAATTTTGAACCATATCAAAGAGGTTCTTTATGCGATCTGCGTATTGTTGAAGGTGTCGGTTGTGAGATGTTTGCTAAGATGGCATTTTATGCTATGCAAAGAATATTGGAAAACCTAAAAGAAGGTGGACCTAGAGAAGGTAGATATCCTATTAATCCTTCGGTGAGAATTAAGAGTGTAGAAGTTTTTGAGCATGGTTCAAACTCTGCAATTTACGAAGGATAACAAATAGGAGCGGTTCTCAGATGAAATCGTTTTGGCGAATCTGGGTGAAAGCATTAAATAATGAATCGGATGTAGAAAAAAAATTTATTAACTATATCCGAACTTTAATTGTAGTAACAACTATTATTACTAATATTGTTATAGTTGCAGGTGTTATCCGACACTGGTAATATCTGATAGGAAAAATATATGAAAGTTGCTTTAATAACTGATACGCATTTTGGTGCTAGATCAGATTCAATTGCATTTGATCAATACTTTAAAAAATTCTATGATACTATATTTTTTCCCGAATTAAAGAAAAGAAAAATTGATCACGTTATTCATTTAGGAGATGTGTTTGATAGAAGAAAATATATTAACTATCAAACACTAAAATCATGTAAAGAATATTTTTTCAGTAAATTAATTGAAGAGAATATTACTTGTTATATGATGGCGGGCAATCATGATACATATTACAAAAATACTAACTTAGTAAATTCGTTAGATTTGTTATTACATGAGTATAATAATATTCATGTTTTAGATACGCCGCAAACTATTACGTTAGACGTTCCTGTATTTGTTGTGCCTTGGATTTGTGCTGACAATTATAAAGATACTATGGACGAGATGGAAAAATCTCCTGCCGATATTTGTTTAGGCCATCTCGAATTATCAGGATTTTCTATGTTTAAAGGACAGGAAAATCATGATGGCATGGATCCTTCAATATTTAAGAAATTTAAGTTTGTAGGTTCCGGGCATTTCCATCACAAGAGTAGTAAATCAAATGTACACTATTTAGGTAATCCATATCATTTATTCTGGGGCGACTATGGTGATGATAGGGGATTTCATATACTGGATACTAAAACACTTGATTTAGAATTTATTAAAAATCCATATACATTGTTTCATAAAATTAGTTATGATGATAAAGAAAATAGTATGTTTCATTATGATGGGTATGATGTTTCTGAACTTGCAGGTGCTCAAGTTAAATTGATTGTAGTAAATAAAACAGACTTTGCTCAGTTTGATAGATTAGTCGAACGAATTTATAAAGTAAATCCATTAGAATTAAAAATCATAGAAGACTTTTCAGAATTCGAAACCGAAGCCATAGACGAAACTTATGAGTTTGAAGATACAATGACTATGCTATCTAGTTATGTTGAGAGTATTGAAACCGATGTTGACAAAGAAAAGCTTAAAGGAATATTAAAAACATTATATGTTGAAGCGCAGCATTCTGAAGAACTATGATAAAATTCAAAAGTATTAAATGGAAAAATTTCCTATCTACAGGAAATCAATACACCGAAGTATTGCTTGATAAATCTACAACCACTTTAGTTATCGGGGAAAATGGCGCAGGTAAAAGTACGATTCTAGATGCCATTTGTTTTGTTCTTTTTAACAAACCTTTTAGGAATGTTAATAAGCCACAGCTTATGAATACTATTAATAGTAAAAATTTGGAAGTACAAGTAATATTTTCAATTGGTAAAAAAGAATATAAAGTTATACGGGGAATCAAACCTGGTATTTTTGAAATCTATTCTAATGATCAATTACTAAATCAAGATGCTGCATCTAAGGACTATCAAAAGTATCTTGAAGATAGTATTTTAAAATTAAACTATAAATCTTTTACTCAGATTGTTATTCTGGGGTCCGCATCGTTTACTCCGTTTATGCAATTACCTTTGGGACATCGAAGAGAAATTATTGAAGATATTTTAGACATTCAAATATTTTCTATTATGAATGGGGTTCTTAAAAATAAAATTCTTGAAAATAAAACCAACATCACGGATATTGATACCCGGCTCGAGATGGAAAAAATGCGTATTAAAATGCAACAAGAATATATTAAAACTCTTGAAAACGATAAGAATAAAAAGATAACTGAGGTAAATGCTTTAATAGAAACTGCTACTACAGAAATCAATACGATAGAGCAAGGTTTAACAGTTATTGCAGAATCTATTAAGAATTTAGAAGATACTATTTCCGATGAAACTGAATACTCCAATAAAAAGACTAAGCTAATTGATATCAATAAAAAGCTAATACAAAAAATTAATAGTGCCAGGCAGGAAATTGATTTTTATAGTAATCACGATAATTGCCCCACTTGCAGCCAAACACTATCAGAAGATTTAAAAACTTCTCATATGGAATCTCACAATAAAAAGATTGTGGATATTGAAGCCGCTCTAACAGAAATGGAAACTCAATCATCTGCTATAGAAAATCGCCTTAATGAAATTGAAAAAGTTAAAAAGCAAATTGCAGAATTAAATACCGAATCTATTAAGCAAAACAATCAAATTATTGCTGGACAAAATTATATACGCAAGCTGCAAAAAGAAATTATAGATACTTCTAGTAATATTGGTAATATTTCTGAGGAAAAAACAAAACTAAAGAGCATGGCGAAAGAAGCAGTTGCTCTTACGGAAAAGAAAGGCGAATATACTAAAGAAAAACACTATTTAGATATCGCAAACGTATTACTAAAAGATACCGGAATTAAGACAAAAATTATTAAACAATATTTACCTGTTATAAATAAATTAGTAAATAAGTATTTGTCGGCAATGGATTTCTTTTGCCATTTTGAATTGGATGAATCTTTTAATGAAGTTATAAAGTCTAGACATCGCGATGAGTTTTCTTATGCCTCTTTTAGTGAGGGCGAGAAACAACGTATTGACCTGGCATTGTTATTCACATGGAGAACGATTGCAAAGATGAAGAATAGCGCCAGCACAAATCTTTTGTTGTTGGATGAAGTATTCGATTCATCTTTAGATTCAAACGGTACAGATTATGTTATGAACCTATTGAATACATTAGGAGATGAAACCAATGTATTTGTTATTAGTCACAAAGGTGATTTATTATTTGATAAATTCCGAAGTGTTGTTAAATTTGAAAAACACCAAAACTTTTCGAGGATTGCATGATTGATTTGAAAAATTTAGAATTAGTACCGGAAACTCATTCCGCACTATACATACCCCCAGCAAAATTCGATTTTAATGGACCGATTCCTGCACAAGAATTGGCAGATCTATTATTTGATAAAATTCACAGATATAAGGCAGTTGGTTTAGCAGCAAATCAATTGGGGTTACCTGTTAGTGTATTTGTTATATCCCATCAAGATTTTAGATTGGATGTATTTAATCCAACTATTATACAAACTTCTGAGGATACATGGGAAGCAGAAGAGGCATGCTTGTCTTTTCCTTTGGTTGCAGTAAAAGTTAAAAGACCAAAGACTGTGGTTGCAACATACCAAGATGTTACCGGAGAAACTAGAACAGTAACATTGAGTAATTTTACTGCTAAAATATTCTTACATGAATATGATCATATGGTAGGTATGACAATGAAACAACGAGTCTCTCCTTTGAAATGGGATGTGGCTTCACGTAAAAGAAGAAAACTTGATATTAAACTTAGGAGAAATAAGAATGTGGCAACTACACACGCACAAAGTCAATAGTTATTGTTATTATGAAAATGCTTTTGATGCAGATCAGGTCGAGGGCATTATTAGACATGGTAGTGGTTTAGACATGACGCCCGCAAAGGTTGGTGGGGCAGAGGACAAGCCAGGTGGCTCTATTGTTGAGGAAATAAGAAAAACCGAAATTTCTTGGATTCATCCTTCTGAGGATACTGCTTGGTTATATAGAATTCTCACAGACCATATTCATAGAGCAAATCAAGAATGGTTTCAATTTGATTTAGATACAATCGAATCACTACAATATTCTGTATACGAACCCGGCGGATTTTATGACAAGCACGTTGATATGCATCATATCGGTCCAGGAAAAACTCCAAGAAAGTTGAGCTTCACTGTTCAACTTTCTGACCCTTCAGAATATGAAGGTGGGGATATGCTTATTCATAATATGCACAACCCTTGGCCAATTGCTAAACAAAAGGGTGGTATTACTTTCTTCCCGTCTTATGTTTTACATGAAGTGACACCTGTAACAAAAGGTACACGTAAAGCATTGGTGGGTTGGATTCTTGGACCAGCATTCAAATGAGTAAGATCCCTTTAGAATATTACGCAGGCGCTCATGACTTTGGATTCACCGCAGTCAATGAAACCGACTTGGTTGATCCATTTATAAGCGAAGTCAATTCAAATAACGATGCCAAGTTAAAATCAAAACTTCAGCAACTTGAACAGATGATACTACCTCTGCTTGTGAATTTGACCAAGAATCCTGAAAAGGAATATATACATTGGCCAAATAGAGTAGAAAAGATCGAACAACAAATCGAAAAAATCTTGGCTATCACGCGTTCCGAATAAAAAATGCTTGACATCTGCTCCTATAGGCTTTATAATAAAGAAAAGTTCTATAGGAGTAGATATGCTAGTACAATCTAAATCAATTCTTGCGAAGCTTCTTGCCAAAGAGAATATTCGCATTGAACATAAAAAAGTAGCAACAGCTTACTTTGATCTTTCTGCACGGCTTTTGGTGTGCCCTATCTGGAAAGATATGTCCCCTGAACTTTATGACCTTCTCATGGGTCACGAAGTCTCTCATTGCCTACATACTCCACCTGCGGGTTGGCACGATGCTATCAAGCAATATTCTGGAGGTTTTAAAACTTACCTGAATGTCATTGAAGACGTTCGAATCGAACGTAAAATTAAAGATCTCTATCCTGGCTTGAAGCCTTCATTCTTTGCTGCGTATGAAGAATTGACAGCCAAAGAATTCTTTGGTCCATCTAGACTTATTCAATCTGAATTTCTTCCATTAATTGACCGAATCAATTTACACTTTAAGATTGGACCATTTGCAAATATCTATTTCTCTGATGAAGAAAAAGTATTTGTAGATAAAATCTTAAAACTTGAAACTTGGGAAGATGTTGTTAGTATTTCTAAAATACTTTTTGAGATGGGTAAGGAAGAAAAATCTAAACTTAAACAAATGCTAGATGAGCTTGAGGAAGAGCTTGAAAACATGGGAGGTAGTTCCGATAATCTAGATGATTTTGATGATTTCAATTCTGATGATTTTGGCGACGATTCCGAAAAAGAAGAATTAGAAGATAAAATTAGTACTCTTAAAGAAGTACTTGAACGTATGTCATCTAAGGATGGTAAAGATGATGAAAACGAAGAAGAAGACTCTGAAGAATCCTCTTCTATTACTGATAAAATTTTTCGTAATAAAGAATCAGATTTGCTTGATGCAAAATCCCGCCCTTACATCTACGGAAATTTGCCTGAAATGAAACTAGATGCTATTGTTGTTCCTTATAAAAAGGTTATACAACAAGATAGTTTTTCAAAAGTTACAGAATATCTTGATGTTAGTAAATCTGAACAGGAGCTGGAAAGTTTAGCTACTGCAGAAATTTCGCAGATATACAAAACTTTTATGGATGCTAATAAAAATTATATTTCATACTTAATTAAAGAGTTTGAACTTCGTAGGAATGCAAAGCAATATGCCCGAGCAGCAACTGCAAAAACTGGAGCAATTGATGTCAAAAAGGCATATACTTATCAATACAATGCGGATATCTTTAAACGGGTAACTACAGTACCGAAAGGCAAAAATCACGGATTGCTGATGTTTATTGATTTTTCTGGTTCTATGACTGACAACATCCGGGCAACAATCGAACAGACAATTATTCTTGCAATATTTTGTAGAAAAGTTAATATCCCGTATCGAGTATTTTCATTTTCGGATGAGCCAGGATCGCATTCTATTTACTTTCCTACCCAACCTTTACGAGCAGGATATGGAAACTTTGCTAATAGTTATAAGTTTTCTGAAACCATTGGTGATTTGCATTTCGATAATAGTTCTTTTTTCCTTGCAGAATATCTTAGTAGCACTATGAATACTGCTGATTTTAATAGAGCAGTTAAACTATTACTGGGACTAGGGTCTACTTATTATCGAAGAATGCAGCCTCCACCAAAAATTCGATGTAATTCTGAAGCACATATTATGAATGGTACTCCTTTGGTTGAAGCTACCGCGGCTGCAATTGAAATAACTAAGCAATTTAAAACCAATTATAAATTAGATATTGTTAATACAATTTTCTTGACAGATGGCGAAGGCAATAGAACACCAGGCATCATTAAAAATATAGAAGAGTTTAGTTATGCTGGTAGTAAATATAAAAAATATACTTATACGGATCCTAAACCATCATATACCAGAGATCCTCTTCTAGATAATAACTTAGTTATTACAGATAAGGCTACGGGAATTCGTGGTAGTAAAAAACCTAATGAAAGAACAGAAGTTGCTTTATTGGATATTTTAGCTAAATCTACTGGATCAAATGTTATTGGGTTTTATATTATGCCTAAGCCGTCACCTAATCGTTTGATACACTATGTAGAACGTATGGGTAAATTTATGTCATCTAATACTGCAAACGAAGCTGCAAAATCTATTAAAAATTCGAAGTTTGCCGCAATACAAATGCCGGGATATAAGATGCAGTTTGTTCTTCCTGGAGAATCATCTCTAGATCTAGATGACGAGGAACTTGAAGTAGGTAAGGATGCAAGTGTCTCTGATTATAGAAAAGCATTTCTAAAAATGCAAAAAACAAAGCAAACAAATCGAGTATTTTTGAACAAATTTATTGAGCAAATTGCTTGACAAGATTTGTGTTTGAATATATAATTAATTATTATCATGATGAAAGGTGAACTATGTCTAAATCTTTTTATAGTGCGGCTCAGCGTATTGAATTGATCAATTGTTTGATTGCTGATAATGGTCCTAAGGTAACTAAAGACCAGATTGTTTCTTATACTACAAAGAATAATCTGCCTAATCCGCATTTCTTGGTTAGCAATTCTAAGATTAAACAAGGAAAAATTTATAACCTAAATATGTTGATTGCCGACAATACGCAAGAAAGCACTGTAACTAATATGAAAGAACAAGAACAATCTCCAGAATTGGCACCAGTTGTACAATTGCGTCAGAAAAAGCTTATCACAGAAGTTGATGATCTTATTCCTAGTACAAATAAAGATTACGTTCCTTTTGGTTTTTATAAACAAATGGAAAAGATTGTAAAATCTAATTACTTCTATCCTGTCTTTATTACTGGTCTGTCTGGTAATGGTAAGACTACTATGGTTGAACAAGTTTGCGCTAAACTAAAACGAGAATGTATTCGTGTCAATATTAGTATCGAAACAGATGAAGATGATTTGATCGGTGGTAGCACTCTTGTCGATGGTAATATTACTTATCGAGAAGGTCCTGTTATTACTGCGATGCGTCGCGGCGCAATTCTTTTGATTGATGAAATTGATCGCGGATCGAATAAACTGATGTGTATGCAATCTATTCTTGAAGGTAAACCCTTGTTCAATAAAAAGAACGGAGATGTTATTTATCCCAAAGAAGGTTTCAATATTATTGCTACTGCTAATACTAAGGGTAAAGGTACCGAGGATGGTCGATTCATTGCAGCGCAAATTCTAGATGATGCTTTCTTGGAACGCTTCCCTATTACTGTAGAACAGGAATATCCCTCTGCATCAATTGAGAAGAAAATTATTATGAATTTTATGAAATCTCATGATACGGTTAACGAAGAATATGCAGACCGTTTGATTGCTTGGGCAGGTATCATTCGTAAGACTTTTGAAGAGGGTGGTGCAGATGATCTTATTAGTACTCGTCGATTGCTTCATATTGTTCAAGCATATAAAATCTTTGGACGTGAACTAGATGCAATTCAATATTGTATTAATCGCTTTGATACAGATACAAAGAATGCTTTCCTTGATCTTTATACAAAGATGAATAGTAAGGAAGAGCCAGAAGTAGAGAATGTAATCGAAGAAGAAGGAGCGAAGGGTGCTCCAGTTGTAGATGATATTCCGTTTTAATAATTAATTTGAAAAAATAGGGTGCGCAAGCACCCTATACCTATTATGACTCTTTTAAATACTGTATATGTAAAAAATTTATTTGGTTATGGATATCTGGGAAATACTATACAAGCTCTTTCCAATGCATATTATCTAGCATTGCGATTTAATAAAAGTATTATTTACCCGAAACACCCTTTATTGTATGATACCAATATTGGTGTTAATCTTATTCCTGGTCAAGATGATTCTAATCTATTTTTTAATGACCTTTTCTTTTTTGAAGGTGACGGTAAACAATATGACTTTAATGTACCTCATCTAAATTATTGCAGAAAACAAATCTGCGAAAAGAACATTCGTCCATTGTTAAAATTGAGCCCTACCGGACAAGAACTGGATGATAATACTCTTGTAATACATATTAGAACAGGGGATATTTTTACGCCGAATAATCCATATGGTATTATGACACCGAATCCAATGGCATACTACGATTATCTATGTAAACAGTATGCCAAAATAATCGTAGTTTGTCAGGATCGAATGAATCCTGTTATAAATAAATTAGAAGAATATAAAAATGTAATTATATTCGAATCATCTAATATAATGGAATCATTTGATCTTCTGCTTAATGCAAAAAATTTAGCAACATCTGGGGTGTCCACATTTGGATATGCAGCTGCATTATGCTCCGAAAAAATTCAAAAGCTCCATGCAACAAATATTACTGCATCTGGACAATTAAATTATGAAATGCTTATTGGTAAAATTGATGTGGAATTATTTGAAATAGATTTAGTAAATTATATTCCCGAAAATAGTTGGTCTGCAAGACCAGAACAAATTGAAAAAATTCTTAGTTACACGCAACCTCATTTGGATGTGTATAAATTTATAAAAACTTGAATGGAGATTTAATGAAAGTTGCTTTGATTACCGGTATTACCGGACAAGATGGATCTTATCTAGCAGAATTACTATTGGAAAAAGGTTACCAAGTACATGGTATCGTCCGACGAAGTTCTTCGATTAATACTGGTAGGATTGATCATCTGTATAAAAATCCCAATTTGAAATTACACTATGGAGATGTTACGGATTCTCTATCGTTGATGAATGTTCTTAAAAAATATAAACCCGACGAAATCTATAATCTTGCTGCACAAAGTCACGTTAAAGTTTCTTTCGAAACACCTGAATATACTGGTATGGTCGATGGCTTGGGTACGCTTAAGATTTTGGAATCGGTTCGATTGCTTGATATGCAAAAGACTACTAAAATTTATCAGGCATCTACTTCTGAACTATATGGTAAAGTTCAAGAAATTCCTCAAACAGAAACAACTCCATTCTATCCCAGATCCCCATATGGTGTGGCTAAATTATATGGTTATTGGATTGTAAAGAACTATCGTGAGTCGTATGATATGTTCTGCTGCTCAGGTATTCTTTTTAATCATGAATCTCCTCGTCGAGGTTATAACTTTGTTACTAAGAAGATTACGGATGCTCTTTTTAATATTAGCCAGGGCAATCAAGAATGTCTATATCTAGGTAATATGAATGCCCTTCGTGATTGGGGTCATGCTAAAGATTACGTTCGAGCAATGTGGATGATGCTACAGCAAGACAAAGCAGATGATTTTGTTATCGCAACAGGTAAACAATATTCTGTTCGAGAATTTGTAGAAGAATCCGCACCATATTTTAATATGAATATTCGGTGGGAAGGATCTGGTCTGGATGAGGTTGGTATTGATGTCAATACAAATAAAGTAATCATTCGAGTTGATCCTAAGTATTTTAGACCCGCAGAAGTTGAAACTTTATTAGGTAATCCCACAAAGGCTAAGAGTGTACTCGGTTGGGAACCTGAATATGATTTCAAAGGGCTTGTTAAAGAAATGTGCGAATGCTATAAATGAATCATATAATTTTTATTTTATCTCACAATTCGAAGGAGTATACTGACCATGTATATTCTGCTCTTCGCAAACAAACAGATAATGTATTTGTACTTGAAAACTCTTACATTCCGGAATTAAAATTTTCTAATGAACAAACCATAGATTTGGGTTCTAATAATTTAGGAGTGGGTGGTTTTTATGATTATGTTATCAATAATTACTGCGATAAAGAAAATCTTTTTGTTGGAATTTTTAATAACGATATAACTAACATCCCAGACAATCTAATTTCTCGCGTATCGGAATACTTTAAAGAAGATGTAGGTATTATTTCCCCGGCATTAGATGATGAAGATTGTCCTAGACATTCCCCTATGCTACCAATTGGAAATGTCCCTAGAATATTGGGACCTAGACAATTTGTAGAAAATGTGGTTCCGTTTTACAATACTAAAGTATTAAAACAAATGCGGGAATTTGTGCCTGTTCACTATTATGGCTGGGTTGATATTGCTTTGTCTCTTATGTCTACGGAGATGGGACTAAAAAATGTAGTATTGGATAATTGTATTTTAACACATATTAGATCAGCCATTAGAAAAGATATGGAAAAAGTTGAT
>Ga0209088_10000381_pt1 | contig 32517 bp, 48 predicted proteins | sample S_140625_EF_Meta_FD_187324 | JGI IMG/M metagenome (GOLD analysis project Ga0209088, IMG submission 187324) | Freshwater microbial communities from Lake Simoncouche, Canada to study carbon cycling - S_140625_EF_MetaG (SPAdes) (version 2) | ecosystem: Environmental > Aquatic > Freshwater > Lake ... | reverse complement strand
GTGCTAGACCCTGCTTGGTAGGTATATATATACCCACCGGCTAAAGGCACGTTAGGCGTTGTGCTTGATAGGAATTGAAAACCATTGCCTACTGGGGAAAGATTGACTGCCATTATGGTTTACCTTTTACGTTAATTGTTCCAAGATCGCTTAATGTTTGTGGATTAGCATATTCTTGCACTTTTTTAGCTTTTTTACCGCTTTGATATTGTTTGTAGCCATAGGTTGCAATAGTTCCTACTGGTGCCGGTACGCCTGTAATTGCTGCTGATGCACCCATTTCTGCTAATGCCGATAACAATGTAGACGTTGTGCCTGATGTGTTAACTGTGCCTAGTGGCGTTGTTTGTAAGTCTTTGGTAAATTCATTAAGGGTTCTAAAACGTTCAGCTTGTTTAGCGCCAAATAGAAAATCCAACTTACCGCTTTTATCCAATGCTTTAATTTGATTATCTAATGCCGCAGTTGATACATAAGGTTTGCCATTAATATCACGCCCAACGCCTTTAGTGGCTTCTTGTCTAATCTTTTCAGCTGCATAACCCCTTAATTCTTTGGCCATTTGCTGACCTTCAGGCCCCATCTTTTCCAATGTTGCAAATACCGCTTTAACATCGGCACCAGTACCTTTAAAAACTAATTTATCAGCAAGATTTTCCAATGGAACAACTCGATCTGTTGTGCCACGTTTTAATTGGTTAATGTCTCGGATAATGCCTTGATCTGTAAATTCAGATTCAAACGCAGTATTTTTAGCACGTGCTTCTTTGTATAGATCACCGCCTGCATTTTGTGTTGATGCGTCAATTTCTTTTCTTAATTGTTTGCTAAGTCTAACCGTTCCTTTTTTAGTTGGATCGGCTTCTTCATTGATTAGCTTGCGAATGTCTTCCATTGCATTAATGCTAATTTTGCCACTTCTAGTAGGATCGTTAGCGTTTAATTCTTCTTCAACAATCGCATATAAAGGATTTTGTGCCTTTTTAGTTGGCCGCCCTTGGGTTTCTTTTTGAATTAAATCGGTAATAGACTTATAAGAAACTGGTTGCGCTGTTTCACCCGCATCTTGTGCCAATTTATACGCATCAGAAACTTCTTTATAACGTGCATCTTTATATTTTCCAACGGTTTCTGCAACAGTTTTTCCAAATTCTGATAAATCAGTACCCACCATTTCAGCACCAGTTTGATCTACTTCGGCTTGCAAATTACGTTGTAACTTTTCATTTTGCTTTGCATACTTTTCTTGCAATGGTTGGCCGTATTCAGGGCTTTTGGCTGTTTCACGTTCAAACATAACATCGCCAGGATTGCGTGTAATTTGGCTTTTAGTTAAATCGTCACCCATAGGTATTAACAATTCATTGCCACGTTCTTGGCGCAATCTAGCCGCTGTAACTTCGGCCGCACCCATGCCTTTCATAGCAGGCGTAGGTTCAAACCTAACGTTAGGTAACTTTTCTTTAACTTTTGCAAATGCTTCTTGCATGGGTTGTACAGCAGTTTTAACGCCTTGACCAAGATAAGACAATTCTTTGCCTGCTACTTTAGCCGCAACGCCTAGACCTTTGCCAATTGGAGGTGCCCCAGCAATACCAGCAAGACCCATGTAATACTCAACTTCAGGTTTGGCCATGCCTGTTTGTTGTGAAATCCAATCCGCACCTTTACCAACATTTTCGCCAATAAAGTTCATTAATTGTTGTGTTGCTTCGCCTTTATAGCCTGGCGTTTCAGTAACACCAAACGCTTTACCAAATGGTTTGTCTACGGCACTTACTACTTGTTGTTGCGTTTGCCCAGCTTCTTCAGGTGTTTGACCAATAGCTCTAGCGCCTGCATAAGTGGCCATACCCGCAACGGATGGAATTATTCCACCAACAGTTACATCGGCCAATGATGCCGCACCTTGTCCAAGTTTTGATAAGAAACTAGTAGCGCCTTGATCTGTTTTTGGTGCTGATGGCTTTGCCTTGTAAGCATCCATCACCGCTTGGTTTAATAATTCAGGTTCGTAGTCATTGGTTTGGCCAACCGTACCAGCACTTTCATTAAATGTGCTTAATGTGCTTTTTTTAGGCGCAACCAAGTCTTCATTATTAAATGTTTTCTTTTTGCCATAAGCAGAATTAACCGCCCTATCTAATGATTCAACAGAAAAATCATCCATTATTGACCTTTGATAAGATTGTTTAGGCTTCCTGCTTTAAGCAACAATTTCTTATATCCATCAGAATTAGGGCCACCTAATGAATCAACAATGTTTTTAATTTCATCGTTGTCTTTGTTTCTAGCCGCATCCATCAATCTAATTGTGTTTACATCTGCTAAAGTTGACCATTTGTTTGTAAACTCACGCCCTGCCAATGGATTGTTTTTAGCACCAGCAATTGATTTATTAAGACCTTGATTAAACAAATCTGTACTTGTAGACAAAGCACGATTAATCCTAGCTGTAGATTTAATAGCGTCCTTAGTCCATTCAGTTGTTCCAGATACTTGACCTGCTAAGTTTCTAGCGGCATCAGTACCTAAACCAGATGATGCGGCTAAATTAGCAGTTTCCAAAGCCATGAAATGACCTAATTTTTGCAAATTATCTGCTTCATTTGTTGTAAAAGGTAAAGCTGCATATCCACCACCCAATTTAGCAATGGCTTGTGCCCCTGTACCTGTCAATGTTTGATCTGCTAATTTAATAATTTGATTGTTATTAAATTGTGTTTGTTGTACACCAAGAGCGGCCTTATTTGATTGTGCTTGAACGTTTCTTGCCGCTGAAACTGTTTCTGTTGTTTCATAAGCAGGCAATCTAACAACAGGTTGTCCTTGGGGTTGACCCATAGGATAATTAGAAGGCAATGGAGGTTGATTAACGCCAGTTGGTGCATTTGGTGTTGTAGGCATATTAACGCCCGCAGGAATAGTTTGTTCTCCTAATAATGTGCCATCAGCAGAATAAACATAAGCAGTTGGGTTATTTTCAGGATCAACTCTACCAGTTGGTACATATCTTTGCCCTGGCCCAAGTTCTTGTTTAAATGATTGAATTGGTTTGCCTTGTTGGAATTGGGATGTAGGCACTAAATTTTGATATGAACCTGTAGAAACCCCAGTAGGCGCTGCATTTAATTGTGAGAATTGCTGTGTATTTGCACCCATGTTCACAATGTTTTTTAATGCTTGTGGCAATAAATTAGGTTTGTTTAATGCAATATCTGTTAATTTATTTGTGTAAGCATCTACCGTTCTAGCATCAATACCTTTGTTTTCTAAATTCTTTTTCATGTCCAAAATAGCATCATGCGCGGCATCTTGTTGCTCTTTGCCTTTATGCCCTAAATGTATTCTTGGATCGGCCAATAAAGCACCAAATCCACTAAGCATTTCATCAGATTGCTTAGTATTCAATTCATATTGTTTTGCTTTTGTTCCTATTTTAGCTTGGGCGGCCGTTTCTTCTGCTGATGTAATTGTTGGTTGCTCAGTACCTAATTGTTGTTTAGATAATGATTTCAAACGCTCAATTTCCGAACCAGTTGTTTCTCTTGCTTTTTGTGTTTCTAATTGCGCCCTTTCCAATTGCAAAGGCATTAATTGCTGTTGCTGTTGAAAGTTCTGTAAATTAGATATATTGCCAAGCATATCGCTTAACGTTGTTGGCTTAGTGGTTGGATAATCTGTAAATACTGGCATGATCTATCCTTATGCGGGCTTAATTAAAGACGTTAACAATGCTGTTTGGCCAATGTTACTCAATGCGTTTTGTGTATTGACGGCCTGTGCTGTTGTTGCACCAGCTTGTGATGCAGCCAAACCTGTGGTTACATTACCATAAGTGTTTGCAAGGTTTGCACCTACTGAACCCAATTGACCCAATGATGTACCGCCAAGACCCGCTTGTTGTGCCAAATTGCCAAATATGTTTTGACGTTGTGTTTGGTAATTGTTAAACGCATTCTGATACGCATTGCCTGCATAATTTTGACTAAATTGATTTAGACCTTGTAAAGTATTACCTGATAAAGTACCACCACCCACATTGGCCAAATTACGATTAGCGCCTTGACCTTGAGCAAGCATAAAATCATAATTAGGTGCTAAACCAGCTTGTAAATCTGCCGCATTGAATTGATGAGTTTGATAACCTGATCCTGTACCAGTTGTATTAACTGTTCCATCAGGATTCATTATGTTGTATGTGCCTGAACCCAATGCGCCTAATTGGTTTGTAGCTTGTACACCAGTTTGTTGGTAAGGTGCTTGAAGTTGTCCGTAAGTCTTGCCAAAATCTGATATTGCACTTTGTGCGGCTTGTCCAGCTTGTGCTTGTGTTCCTGCGGCATTAGCAATGGCTTTATTGGTACTTAATGCGCCTAATGTATTAAGTGCAGCTGTACCAATTAAAGCATTTTGTGGTGTTAGTAAAGATGTAGCTGGTGCAACGCTATTTAAAGGAGTGGTAACAGTACCGCCATTGGGTAGAGTTGTTGTGCCGTTAGGGTTAATAGTTCCCCCGCCAGGCGCTACAGATGTGCCCCCTGTTGCCGCGTTATATCCTGATGAAGCGCTATTTAATGTTCCATTTGCTATCAATGTTCTGACTTGATTGGCATCTAATGATGTTGTTGCTTTAGTAACAGGATTAGTTTGTATGGCCGTTCCATCATTCTGAATCATTACCTTAGAACCATCTGGCAATGTTTGATAACCGCTAGTAAATCCACCATTAGCCATAGCGCCTGTGTATGCGGTATTCATTCCCGCTAAATTGGCATCAGTTATTGCGCCTGCACCAAAGTTTTGATTTAATCCAGTTGTATTGATTGGGTTAGTTGGGTTGTAATTAGGAATAGGAACTACTTCCCCATTTGCACCTATATATGTTCCTGTTGTATTACCGACTTGCGATATAGGTGTTCCTACATTTGTTAATGGTGTAACTGGGGCATTTACATCAAGTGCAGACAATGGAGTACCTGTTACATCAGGACTATATACAGGAGATGTAGTTGCTCCTGATGTTGGTTGGCTTGCATCAACTAAAGGTTGACCACTTGAAGGATCAGTTGGTACATCTGCACCAATTTTAAGGAGATTAGCTAATGCTGAATCAGGATTAAAGCCTGCATAAGAAACAGCGGCACTCAGTAAAGCCTGACCATATTGTTTTTTATTAACTGCGCTTGCGGCATTGTAAGCGGCAAGATAAGGAATTAATGCAGGATTAAGGATTGCCGCGGCTGCTCCTAAAATAGGCGTTAAGTTACTTATACCACCCGCAAAACCACCAGCACCTTGATTTAATCCTACATTTAATACATTACTAGCGTTTACAGGTGCTAATGTACCGTCTTGATTCATTTTAGTTGTAACTTGCACCATGCCATTGCTTGTTGGCATATTGATACCAATTTGACCATTTTGGCCAACTTGTATTTGGTAACCGCTTGTATTTAAACTTTGACCTGTTTTGGCATCATAAAAGTAAGGTGTGCCCTCACCGTCATAATTTAATCTAACTGTGCCGTTTTGTAATGCTGTAGCAAGTTCAGGTGCATTTTGTTGAGCAGATGCTATTTGTGTATTGCTTGCTGGACCAATATATGAACCAACAGAGCCTGGTGATGGAGTTCCAACAAACACAGGTGCATTTACTGGTGCAGGAGCTGGTGCGGCAGGAGCAGGGGCACTAGCGGCCACTTGTGCCACTTGTTGCGCTGTAACTGTTTGTCCTGTTGCTTGGCTAACTGCGGAGGCTATTTGTGCTTGGGACAATCCTAAAGAAACGCCTGCTTGCAATATAGCTTGTTGTCCCGCAGGAGTTCCAATGTTAGCGTTTATGAAAGCAGATGTACCCGCAGGCAAACCCGCTAGTGAATCATTTATTGCACTTGTTACGCTTTGAATGTCCATTATTCCCCCTATATATTGTAATATGGAACTTTAAAAGGTTGACCATTTACAGTTATATTGATAAACCCCACAGGTTGAGCCGGTAGCGTTGCCGCACCAGTTGTTGCCGTGGTAGCCGAGGAAAAGTTCAACAAGTTCAAAAAGAATTGTTGCCATGCCCTAGTAGGCCGATTAGTTGTTTTGTCTAAAAACTCAGTTTGCGGATACGGTTGTATCTGTTGCGTGTTTGAGGTAATGCTCAATTTTCACCTCCACTAGCTTTCAAATTAGCAGAAACAATCACCGCTTTCACAGGATCGCTTACCACAACTTCAAATACTCGATCTCTTGCCGTACCCAATCTGCGCCAAATGGCACGATTTTGATATTTGCCTAATGCGCCTATTGTAGTCCAATGTTCCTTAGACCAAGTACTTCCACCGTCATCAGACCACCTTAACATGGCCTGTGGTTGATTGGTCGTTTGATTCTCTAGCGTTGCTACACCAATAACCACAGTCTGCGTGGGAGGAACAATCAATGTTGCTGTTGGGTAAATGATGTATGGTGAGCCAATGTAGATAAAAGGAGATACAGATAATCCTGTTGTACCCACTCCAGGCTGAAATTGAATTTGGAATTCTTCAAAATACTGACGCTGAAAGTCTGTAACTAAATGTGGTGCTCTGCGTAAACGTCTTACATTCACCCCATCATCTGTGTAATTCGCTTTGTCTAGCTCATAAATTTTGCCGTTGGCATAATCCCCAACAAGCACCATGCCTTGAAATTCAGAACAACAATTACCCCTATGACGTGAATATGCGCCTGTAGTATCTGAATAAAGCCATTTGTGCCACATCCCAGAGGCAATGTCGTAAGCCCATGTAATATTGATTGTGGGAAACGAAACAACATAAACCTCATGTCCTTCGAGCTGATACGTCCATCCTATTGCATCTGTAATGGTTTGTCCAACCAATGAATTCTCTACAGCATGAGTAGATATGCGAGTAGGTTTGTAACCTTGCATCTGCATGATCTGCCCCAAACCTCTTAGATTACGGCTTACATAAGCAAATGAATCACCTAATCGAGAAACACTATTCTGTGCAGCAATACCATGCTGGGTAGAAGTGCCTGGGATTCTTTGGAATGGAAATGGAAACGCACCCACATCAACCCAAACCTCTGAACTAGCTTCACCCAATAAATAAACTTCCCTATGATCCACAATTAACGCCACTAGCTTATCTGGTGCGCCATCTTTACTAGCAAATGATAATGCTTGGCTAACAGGGCTTAACGCGTCTGATGCCCCAAATTGTTGGCTAGACGGCCTGCTGTAAACAAAGTAATTGTCCACAATATCAACTGTTGTTGCTCCACTAAACGCGCCATCATTTGTTGGAATAACTGAAAAATCAAGCGCATACATTGTTCTTACAGTAACCGATGTGTTGGTAGATACTGTATATTGGTTAACACCTAAAACAGGGGTTAATATAGCAATTACCATTGTGTTTGCGGGAACAGTAGAACCTTGTATGGTTTGCCCTAGATAAACAGTACTGGTTGTTGCTAGTGTTGCATTTGTCGCACCTGATGTTAATGTGCCTGTTATTGTTGTTGTTGTACTCGAATTCATCAACGTTGCAGTAACAGTTTGCGACACATTAACAGTCCAACTCAAACCAGACCCGCCTGTAATTACAGTTTCTTGCGATACACCTACACCAAACAATGCCTGACCAATAGCAATCGTTCCACTCTGTATGTTGCTAACTGTAAGTGTTGTTCCTGATATTGCACCTGTAAATATAGCCGTGGCTGGGCTTGATATTCTCCAAGCATACCGATTTGTGCCATCAACAATATAGACGTTGATACCGTTGTCAACAATCCCAACACGTCCGCTTGAACTATTTAAAATCCCAACAATAGTAGGGCTTAACGTGCTTGATAGGACGTAAACATAAGCACCACAAACAGCAACCATCTGTGCGCCACCGCTGACCGTACGCATACCACGCACTTCAGCACCAGCTGGTAAAACAACTTGTGTAGTAAGTCCTACAGTTGGATAAAGCGCAATTACACCACGCTCACCTGGCTGTTTTGTAGGATCAATTTCAGGAAAAAAGTTAATGCACTCTTGATCGTTTTGATAGATCGAGGGCGCTGTGTAACTTGCTCCAACAAAGCCAAAATCCATTTTTTATCCTTATCTGAAAAAACCACCTGTAAGAATAAAACCGGCATCTCTTGCTCTACTCATCAACAACGCATCTGGGAAACGTGCTGATTGCACAGGTTTCATGTTGGTTCGCTTGATTGTTGATTTACTTTGTGCAGCAAATGCGTTAACCATGCCTATTTGTGTTGCACTTGCTTTGCCATATTGGGGCATTAATCGTTCTGCTAAACACCATTCCAAACAGCTTTCATAGCCTTGTGGTAAAAGAATTGAATCATTTAAAGATGAGTATTGACTAAATATCGTATCAGCAAATATGTGCATTTCGCCTTGGCTAGGGTTTGGCCATACAAAGATATTGCCTAGCATTTCTGTTGGTTGGTAATAAAGCGCTTTTGGCCAAGGGCCACTTAAAGTCTTTAAACCAATAGATTCGTAATCTTCTACATTCAAAACCGCAACAGGATAATCAAGACCACCATTAATTATTGGCACACCATTAGAATTGGTATTGACCCTGACAAATGAACTATTGATAGACAATGGTCTTTGATAGTATGCATTAATAGTCGTTGATGCTACGTTTGTACTAATATTTAATAAGTATGTGCCAATTTCATTAACGTTGCCACCAGCTCCTGTTATAAAAGAAACAATCTTTGTGCCTACTGTAATACCTGTACCGCTTAACAGCATCCCTGTGGCTAGTGCACCAGAAGTAATGGCTGTGACTGTTAATACGTTGTTTGTGATTGACCCTGTAAACACCGAACCAATTTGACCAGTTGGGCCAATGGTGTATTGGGTCTGACCTGGTGTTAGCGTGAAAATGATTTCAGTCTTGTAAAAGATCATCATCTGCTCGTTAGACCATTGATCGATCATTCGGTTAAGCATGATAAAAGCATCTTGTGCCGCTTCAGGCGTGGGTGTTTCTCCAGCCGCCAATGCGCCAATATCTTTCAATGCCGATGAAATAATGTCGATTGGGGCTGTCATTTGTTGTCCTTATGCGGGTATTACAACGTGCTGATCGGGTGCAATGTTTTGTGTTTGCGCTTGTTTTTGGATTTCATCAATCAATGGTGCAACCTCTTGAAACGGCTTTGTACTTAAGTACTGAAGTATTGTTTGTACTAAATTTACTGATAATTCAACTTTGTCCATTATGCACCCCAAGGCAATGGTGTGTTTACTGGCACTACTGGAGGTGTAATCATTGAATTAATTTGACCTTGTACATTTGCGTAATAGTTTTCTTGATTGTTGGTTGCAGTATTGATCCAACCTATTACATCAGCTTCTGTCAGTTGATCATAAGGCACAAAGCCAGGCTCACTTTGTTCAGGCGTAAATTGAATGTTTCCATTTATTTTTGCCGTATATATGCCATCTGTGCCTGACACATCAAACATTACATTAACAACATATCCTGTTGGATTGGATATGGTAAACATTTGTGTAATTGTAGTTGTAAATGTTGTCATAGTTATGCTCCTACTTTTGCTTTAAGTGCTGTAATTTCTGCGTTTAATTCTTTGATGGCATTTATCATGTGCCACATAATATTGTCTGTGTTTAAACTCATAACACCTGTGGTTTCTGTTTTGACGCAATCAGGTAATATTTGTTGAAGTTCTTGAGCAATAGCACCTAATTGAACACCTTCTTTTTTGATGGCTTGATTTTTTGGTAAATCTGTTATTTCATTTTCAGTACGATATTCAAAATTACGCACTTTAATTTGTGTTATTTTTTCTAAACCAACATTGTTGTCTACAACGTTTTTCTTTAATCTTTGATCTGATGTAATTGACCATGCGGCAGAATTGTTACCTTGGTACATTGGCCCCCCTTGTGGGCTAATAAATCCTGTAGCACCGCCTTTGCCAACAAGATTGTAATTACCTATAACAATCGAAGTTGAATCATTTGTAGCATTAAGTGTTGCGTTGATACCTATTAAAACATTACCACCGCCAGTAACAACATTAAGCCCCGATTGAAAACCTACTGCTGTATTGTTAGAACCTGTGGTACAAGCGTTGAGTGATTGACAACCAAGTCCTGTATTATTAGCTCCTGTTGATGTTCCTGATGCACCAATTAATGCCAACGAACCAACGCCAGTATTAGTTCCTCCTGTTTGATAATACCCAGCGTTATAACCATTGTAAGTATTGTCAATACCTGTTACGTTTGAGTATCCTGCTGATATTCCCACAATTGTGTTCTTGGTTGCAGATGTTGAGTTATAACCTGCTTGGTATCCTACAAATATTTGACCATTAGCTACATCAGAACATTTATATCCTGCTTGGTATCCTATTGCAGTTGTATAAGAACAAGTACTTGTATAAAGTGCCTGTTTACCTATAGCAGTATTTTGTGTTCCTGTTGAACTTGTATATAACGCTTGTACTCCAAAACTACAATTCTCTGCGCCCGAAGTGTTGGTATAAGATGCACCAAAACCCACAGCCGTATTGCTATTGGCATTATTAAAATAAAGTGCTTGTTGACCGACTGCCGTACTGTTGACTGCCGTACTGTTAGTGAACAATGCTTCTGTTCCAATAGCGGTGACATTAGCCCCTGTCGTACTCACCCCTGCGTTGTATCCAAAAGCAGTTAAATAAGGTGTACCACCACCAGTCGTTTGTTTTGCATAAACAGTTCCTAGCGCTGTTGCAGTTGCTTGTGTTCCACCACCAGCTGCTGCTGCCCATACAGCAGTTCCTCCACTAACCGTCAATACATATCCGTTTGTACCAATCGCCAATCTTGTTGCGCTATTAGTTCCATTACCAAGAATTAAGTCCCCTGTTGTTGTAATAGGAGATAAAGCATTAAATGCTGCACCTGCTGTTGTTTGTCCTGTTCCACCATTAGCAATAGCTATCGATGTTCCATTCCATACACCTGTAGCAATTGTCCCTACACTTGTTAGACTAGATGTAACAATAGCAGATGGCAAAGCTGTACCCGCTAAATTGGCGGCAGGGAATCCTGTAGTATTGGTCAACGTGCCTGATGTAGGCGTACCCAGTATTGGAGTAACCAATGTAGGCGATGTAGCAAATACCAATGATCCTGATCCTGTTTCATCGGTAACAACACTTGCTAAATTGGCACTTGTTGGCGTTACTAAAAAGGTTGCTACTCCAGTACCCAAACCGCTTACACCTGTTGAAATAGGCAAGCCTGTAGCGTTAGTCAATGTGCCTGATGATGGAGTACCCAAAACACCGCCATTTACTAAAACTGATCCCGCAGTCCCTGTATTGACAGCAAGCGCAGTCGCTACGCCTGTCCCTAGCCCTGAAACGCCTGTGCTGATGGGTAGACCTGTGGTATTTGTCAAAACACCGCTAGAAGGTGTTCCTAGTGCTGGGGTTGTGAAAGTTGGGGAAGTAAGGGTAACCCCTGAGAATGTTGTTACAGTCCCGCCTAAAGTTACAACAGTTGACCCAATTGTAAACGTGCTGTTTGTTAAGGCTGAATTCGGTACATTGGTTAAAGTGTTTGTAGACCCACTAATTGATTTGTTTGTCAGCGTGTCTGCTGTTGCTCTGCCCACTAAAGTGTCTGTGCTTGTGGGTAGCGTTAACGTGCCAGTATTTGTAATGGTTGATATTACAGGGCTTGTTAATGTTTTGTTAGTGAGTGTTTGCGTACCTGTGAGGGTAGCTACTACGCTTGTATCAATGGCAATCGTTACAGCACTTGCACCCGTGTATGAACCGCCTGTCAATCCTGTAGAGATGGTCAAAGCAAAAGGGTTTGCCGCAGTCACCGTACCACTAGCACCCAAAGCAATCGATGTGCCGTTGATGGTTGTGGAGCTGTTGACCAACATGGTGTTGGTAACTGTGGCTGTATCGCCTGTAGTTACAAATGTGCCATTGACCGTAGGAACAGCTATGGTGTAACTAGATGCCGTGTTTGGCCCAGTAACAGATACTTGCCCACCTAATGCGGCTTGAAAGACTAGAGTTCCCATTGTTCTTCCTTAACTAGCTGTGTGCAAAACTGAAAAATTGATTGTCACCGCTTCACTATATGCGTTGTTTGTCGTGTTTTTAATCACCGCAACAAATGATCCATCTGCAATACCCGCAATAAATACGTTGTATGCGCCTTGTGTTCCACCTGAACCAATTGAAATAATTACATTGTCTTTTATGCTTACTTGGCTATTTGTAACCGTAAACACGGCCTGAGCTGATGGGGCTAATTGGCTGTTTGCAGTAACAATTTGACCGCTTGAAGTGTTAATCGTTACAGCAGTTGTTTTGTTATTTGTCTGAGTTACGCTTGCATAATTGCCACTTGCATAGCCAATTTGTGATGTAGCGTAAATGTTTGTGCTTGTAAATGTAGGATTGGCAGGGGCATAAAAATACACCCCTGCTGGTCCAATTAAACTTACGCAATTACCTGATGAATCAAATAGCCCTTGAACAGGAACAATTTGTGTAGTAACTGTCGATGCTACTTGATTCGTCATGTTTGCCCTTTAAGTTTGATCGCTCATCGGCATTACGTACAAAGTGCTTGTAGTAGAACCAATTGTAGTTACAGAAAATGAATTAGCAGGCACAGCAACAATCATCGGTGCTGACATACTTATTCCTAAAACAAATGAATTGCTAGTATTACCCGCAGTAGGTAATATTGCCGCCCCTGCGCTAACAGGTGCAACAGTAACCGCAATTACGTTTGTAGAAGTATTCAAAAATCCGCAATAGTTTGTTTGGTCATTTCCCTTCGGCGTAATGGTCACAGCAGTCGATGAAGACGTGGTAACAGCAATAGCCGTGGTTGGCCCAGTAATTCTAATAGCAGATGTGTTTCTCATACGACATTCGCAGGAATTGGACTATCTTCGCAAGACTTAACGCTTACTAACATTAATGCCGCTGCTTGTGTTACAGAAGCACCAGTTAAGTTAAATAAACGAACAATGATTGCATTGTCTGCGCTAGTGTAAACGTTTCCTATGCCAACGCCTGTAGTCATTACAGCATCAACTTGAGCTTGAATCTTGTCTGTAGACTTAACGCCAGGACAGGAAATAGTGACTTCAGTTGTTGTTGTAGAAAAGGTAGTAGCTGGAAGGGTTAATTGGCAAATCGTATGGGCCAATACGTTGCCACGCGTTATAGTGGTTTTTGACATATTTATTCCTTTAAAGAATGATTAATTGTACATTAAAACAGAAAAAGCCACCCCTTTTGAGAGTGGCCTTTTATTATTTACTCACAAATTAAGGTAAAAATGTGAGGTCATATCCGTATACAAAAACGTCACACGTTGCTGCAATCGTAGTTCCAACGTTAACATAAATGTTTGTTGGGTTAGATATAGCGGTGTTTGGATTTGTTGCGGCAGTAATGGTTACATAAGGGCCACCTGTGTTGCTTGTTAAAGCGGCGGTAGTCAATATTGTTGAACCTGTTGCGCCTGCGCCTGTATAAGCACCTACAGTAGCTGTTGCAATAGTGGTTGTTGCACCACTAGAGTTTAGGCCATTGGTGATAACTACGGATGTAGGTACAAATTTGCTCACATCTAAAACAATGGATGCTGTGTCACCAGCAATGGCCAAGTTAACAGATTGTGCGGATGCAATCAAACGCAATGCTTGGTTTGTGCCAAGTGCTTGTGGGTGATTACTTACTGTGGTTGCTGGGCCTGGATTTGCCATGATTATTTCTCCTTAAAGTTAATAGTTAAGCGGCTACGCGGCAAGCTAATTCAGGGTACAAAGGTGCCCAACCATAGAGTACATCCAACCTCGTTGGGATCGAATCATTGTTAATTGTATACTGACGTACTACACGCATTGACAATCCAATTTCTTTATCAGACGCACGGCCTGCAAAGTGTACACCCTCTGGCAATTCAAGATCAGCTACTGCCAAACAGAAAGCATTGCGGTGCATAATAATGTTCTGTGGTGACACAGTACCAGTATTATTAAATGGAGTCACCGTAGATGCTCCAGCACTTGTTACGCTCACGTTTTGGAATTGTCCTGCTGTAATTACGGCAGGGCTAACAGTTACGCTAGTTGTGCCAGATGTAGCAACCGTTGCGGCAACAGTAACAACAAAGTTTCTCAACTTGTTTGAACCGTATGCTTGACGATTTTGTGGGTTGACCGCATACACGTTTGCAATTTGGATTACGTCACCAACATTCAAATTACCAACTGCTGTCGTTGCTGACAGAGCGATAGTTGAAGTTTGTGCCCAACCTGTAGTTACAAAACCAGTTGCTGTTGATGTATTGCAAGACAAAACGGAAGTTGAAGAAGAACCGAATGTTTGTGAAACAACGTTCTGATCCATTTTCCAGTTCATGCCTGCTGAATCACGGCCCATCAAACCTTTACGATACTGTTCGCCAATAGCTTCTTGGGGTACAAATAGACCCTTCAAGCTGTCAACAATAGTAGCTGATGTGAAAGGCTCAACGATACATGATCTACGACCGTCACGTGGCGCGCCTTCAGCGTCCAAGTAAGCAGCAGCAGTCAAATATGTGATCAAACCAGTTGGAGGTGTACCGGCTGTTCCAACAATGTTGGCTGTGTTGTTTTTGGCCATAACCAAACCATCACGGTCAATCTTGTTAGCAATAGCCGCTACTGCGGGCTTTAACACGCGGTCACTAAACATATCCAAAGATAATGCAAGATCGGCCGTTGTAAATTGAGTATCAACGTGGAATTGAGTACTTAAGGTTACAGGGACAGATGATTCATTAAAGTCTTCAACATTCAGCGCTGGGCCTGTTGTACCGATAAACCTACCTGGTCTGCGGACATTGACTGTGTTACCAATCTTTGCACCAACAACCGCAAATTGGTCATCGTAGTTGCGGTCAACTTCTGAAGTAAATGTCAGTTCATTTTCAAGAACCATCAATGCCTCATTAGTAATTTTTGATATCGTCAAAAGATTATTAGCCATAAAGTATTACCTTTATCCTTTCAGTTAATTAAAAAACTATCTAATTTTGCCCGCACGCCTCGCTTCTTTCCACGATTGATAAGTGCCGTGAAATTCACCACTTGAATTGATGGGAATATCAGCAACACCACCCGCCGCTTTAAGTGGACGAATTGGCGCAGGGGCTCTGCTTTTTACTACTGGCTCTGCTTTAGCTTCAGTCCTTTCGTATAGTTTTTCAAGTTTTCCTATTTCAATCAACGCTTTGCGGGTAGGCATTTGTGCAAGTTTTTGTGCAAACTCTAAATCCTCTGCTAGGTGATATAGGATTCTTGGGCCTACATCACTTTCTAGAATTGAATCTCGAATATCGTCACTCACTACCACGTTAGCAGTAGACACAATGTCATCGTAATCAGGTATATCTGCTTTAACTTTTTCTAATTTGGTGTTCCAAGACTGTAAGGTCTTTTGCATTTCCTCATTAGCTTTTTTGTTTGCATCTTGCTGATCACGTTCCTTTAAAGCTGTTTCTGTTGAATACTGCGCCAATGCCTTTGCGTACTCAAACGCATCTTGGAATTGGCCAGGTTGGGGTTCTTCGTCAACGCTCTGTACCTTTTGGGGTATAGCCTGCTGTTCTAAAACTCGTAACCTTGTCTCTAACGCTTCACTCCTTTGGCGTTCTGCTTGCGCTTCTGCCTTGGCCTGTTCACGTTGTTTTGTCAGTTCAGAAAACCTTTTTTCTAACTTGGGATTTTGCTTACGCTCCTCAGTAGTTTTGCCTGTTTCTGCATCTGGTTCACTCTGATCAGATTCTTTTGATGGCTCGGCATCAACCGCCACATCATCGTTTTGATCAGCTAAATTCAGTTTATTAGCATAAAATTCGGCGCTGTTTTCACTTGTCAGGACATTTCCTGCTTCTTTTTCAGACATAGGTATCACCTAAGAATTAACCCTATGTACCCCATAGGTAAGGATTGTGTAATGCTTACACGAATTCTTTAGTTTGTCAAATAGCACGCTCAATGGCTTCAACTGTGGCGGCTTTTTCGCTCAATCTGTCTAATTGGCTTAAATAAACCGCCAATTCTGCCTTGATACGTTCAATTTCTAGTTGTGTTTGGGTCTTAATTACCGTGTCGTGCGCCATCGTATCTGTACGCAAAACCATATCTCGATGGTGTTTTTGGTCACTTAGTTCAATCTCATGCGCCCTATTGGTTTCTTTAATCAGGACACGTTTGGTTTCTGCTTCTTGTTTCATCTGCTCAACATCGCTACGATTTTTCAGCATCAATTGCATACCCTGCAACTCTTGCTGTAGCTGTTCAATCTGTTGTTTAGACTGCGCCAGTTGCATCTGTACTTGCGGAGGTATTTCGGATTTATCATCAATCTGTGCCAATGGGTTAGCGGCCGCCAATCTGTCTGCAATAGTATCAGCGCCAGGGAAGTCCATATTTCTAAAGATTAAATCACCCGCCACGCTCATTAGGTTTGGATCGGCACTTAACATCGGCATCATGCTGTTAACCGCCTCAAGGCGCTTGCTGTTATAGCCTGGGCCTGTGTCCATCACCACATCGTATTCGCCCACAGTCACATCATTAAGTATCTTTTGGATGCCTTGCTCATCTTGTTGCATCTTGTTGATTTCAACTAAATCAGGTTTGCCATCATCCCCAATAATCCTCATCACCCTTGCTTGATCGTATATTTTGGGCACTAAATCAAGAATAATCCGTGCTGTATGCTTAATAGATCGGGTTAAATTATCGTAGTAGTGGAAGTTTGTAAGGTCAATCTGCTGTTGCTGACCGTTCAATGCCTTGCCACTAATGTTGCCTGTGGCCATCTGGTTAGGGTCAAATATGCCAAGAACCGCTTGCATATCCGCATTAATTCCTTCGGCGGCGGCCATGATACCAGCAGGCGGTGCTTCAGGTTGTATGCGTGTGGGTGTTGGGGCCATGACCCCTTCAATGTCTTTTTGTTTGTATCTAAGTACTGGCATGGCTTTAATATTGGCCTGCGCCCACTCGTTCTCATGCCCCTCATCTTGGCCTTCTGCCAATAGCCATTTAGCCTTGGGTGCTAAAGCTATGCTTTCAGTTAATGACGTTTTCCAGAAGTTGTACATTCTTTGTGGGTCTTTGGCCATACGCACCAAACCGTACTTTTTGCGCTTATTGTCAATAACAAATTCTTCGCCATAAACTGGAATAATTGGAATAAATTTGCTTGCCCAATCGCCTTCTTCTAGCACCTCAATGGCCGTACATTTGATCATCTTGATCTGTTTTTTAAGCGTTGGGCGCTCATCAATGATTACCAAACCACGGCTTAACAGTTCTCCGTCACTTGGTAGATCACTACGGAATTTGCTACTGCCATCGCTTAACAGGCACAATTTATCGTTTTTACGCTCTGTATACCAATACTCGGCAATCCGAATATCCTCTTTCATTATCCATTCTGAATTGCTGTCACCTGTGCCCCTTTGACTGAAACCTACGCCTGTATCAGCATCTGGGTACATTTTCTCAAATATTTTCTTGCTAACCACTTGCGTAACCAAGCATTTTTCAGCATCAGAACCATCTGGTAACGTGCTGTTTGGATCGAAATAAACCGTGAATGGATTGTGAATAGGTTCAATATAGATTTCTTGGTCAAATGAGTCTTCACGCACATAGTCCGTTTTAACCCTCCAATAGCCAAACCCGCACCGTACCGCATAGTTGAAAGCGTTATCGTATGCGTGGTCAGCATCTGAATTGACCTCGATGTGCCTGCAAATGCCTGTTAACACTTGTGCAACCTTGGCATCGCTCGCGCTGTTCATGCCGTGTACTTTAATGCGTGGGCGTTGTTGGCGCTGTTGGTTGGTTACCTGGCGCACATAAGCATCAATCTTATTAATTGTCAGGCACGGTCTAGCTTCTAAAGTACGATTGTTCTGTATTTCAACTGGCCATTGGTCACCAGCCGCAAACTTTAAGTCTTCTAATGCTTCAACACGATTGTTTGTATCAGCATCATTGGCCAATTTAAGGAATTGTTTAGCATCAGTGATGCGTGGGTCAAATTCATCCATGTTAATCCTTTATTAGCCCATCCAACCTACAGGAATATCCATTTGGGGCTTTCTTTTAACAGGTTTTCTAGGTTCTTGAACCATCAAACCCAACATTCTAAAAGCATCTGCCCCATGCGAATATTGATCATGTAATGGCATTCTACTGAATTGTTTGGTATCTGGGTCAACATCATATCGATAGTGCCTAAGACATTGTAAGCCATCTGCGGTATTTGTACGATCAAAATAACACCTTGGGAATATTGTACGCGCCGCATTAATAGAATCCACTACCGGCACTCGGTCTAGTATCTGCACCCGCATACCTGTAGCCCTGACAATTTCCTCTATGCTTTTGCCTGTTCCTAAATTGTGGCTTGCCGCATCATGGGGTAAATAGTGGGTATCGTAAACATAGCCAAACTTCTGTATTTCAGCTAAATAATAACTAATCGTCTTTTGACTATCTTCTAAATACCTGATAACCCTGATTTCCATGCCAATAAATTGTACAAACCAAATGGCCGTGGCATCTGCCCAACCCAAGTCCCAAACCGTGAATACTGGTTTAATAGGATCATAGGGCACATTTTGTATTTGATTGTTAATCTCGGCCATCTGCATTTCTTTGCTAAATATAGCACCATCTACAGTAATTCTACAAATTCCCTCCCAAACGCTGTTATATGCCTCAATATCGCGCATCTTTAACGTGTCTTTTTCTATTCTCAGCGTCTCAGGAAACCAAGGGTTGTCGTTCCAGTTGATTTTTTGCACCACCGCATTGGTTGGCTGGTGAATAATAAACCGTTGGTAAGTCTCATCCGTTTCTAGCTCAGGATTGAATGAAACCCATATTTCTGACTGTTCTTTACGGATAGTAGGTATCAGCACATCCCACGAACGCTTCGATACGCTTTGAGCTTCTTCTACCCAGCAAACATCTACACCTTCATAAGATTTGACATTGGCCACATTATTTTTTAGTCCAACAAAATTAAATTCTGTACCGTTCTTACCGCGTATTGTCCGATCCACCACTTCATAGAACTCGGTTAGGTTCATGGCTATGATCTGGTCACTTAGGAGCTTGTGTACTGAGTCTTTGATTGAGGTTTGGAATTCTCTAGCGCATAAAACCCGAATGGGCTTGCTAGACCCTGTGATCAACAATGCCCTAGCTATTCCCCAAGACTTTGCCCCACCACGTCCACCCCACAATACTTTGTATCTGCTTGGCTTAAATAAGCATTGCAGTTTAAGTGGGAACTCTACTTTAGCTTGCATTTGTTATATTAAAGCAATTTGATCAAATTTTATAGGTTCAACAAACATATCAATTTGTAATCTAGCTTGTTCTATTCGTTTGCAAGCAATATCGAAATATTTTGCTTCTTTTTCAATGCCTATAAATTTACGACCCGCTTCAATTGCCGCTACGCCTGTTGTTCCGCTTCCCATAAAAGGGTCTAATATTGTTTCAGGGTTTCCCGCTTGTTCAATACACCACTTCATTAAAGCTAATGGTTTTTGTGTAGGATGCCCAACTCTTTCGGGATTTGTGGCGGCAATAGTCCATTGAAAATAACCCGCCAATTTATCCATATTTGTCCAAGCAAGTTCTACTCTGCTAAATGATGGAAGACCATCTGGTTTGTGCCATACAAGCCAACATCTTGATGGAGGCAAATTAAAATAATTTCCACCCCATAAAATTACTTTATTTCCCTTTTTTAATATTTCATCAATCAAATTTGAATCAGGCGTAGATTTATCCCAATCTTTTTTTTCAGCACCATTTATTCTTTGACAATTAGTAGGTTGAGCTGCTATGTTTATTCCATAAGGAGGGTCAGTAATCACCGCATCTACTTTTGGCAATGTTGGCAATATGTCGATGCAATCGCCTAAATACAATGTTGCATCACCTATTTCTACTTTCATATTAGTTGGCGCTCCCATGAAGCAGGGTTAGGTTGAACAACACTTTATTTTTGCATCTTCCCACGGAGCTAAACCGTTTCGCCAACATCTTTAGGCGTTACAAACGATACTTGAATAGCCGTTAACAATGGCGCACCATTCTCGCCTGTTATTTCTTGCTTTACTGATTCCCTATACTTTTTAGGAAACCTTGCCGCCATCGATCTAGACCAGATTGTGGCGTTTAACTTAGGCCCATCTTTGTGTTCCAACATATAAGCTTGTGCTTGTTCTTCCCACCATGTCTGTTCAGCTTCCTTAGCTTCTTCCAAGGCACGCAGAAATTCAGGATAACGGTCACGCCAGTCATACAAAACTCTACATGACACACCCAAATTTGAGCTAATTTGTTCTACACTTTTACCCAATGCGCCCAACGCCACTACCTTATCGCAATAAGCAGGATCGTATAGTGAAGGTCTTCCTACAGGTTTAGTGTCTTCAGTCATTTCTTTTTAGCTTTAGCCTTTTGAGCTTCACGCTTTTCTGAGTATGCAATAGCAACCGCTTGCTTAACAGGTTTGCCTGCTTTTATCTCTGCCTTAATGTTTTCTTTAAATGCTTTAGGTGATGTTGATTTAACTAATGGCATGATCTTTTCTTTCAAACAATGTGATTAAATATACCCAAATTGCCCCACCAAATACTTTGGCTAAGAATTGCATCAATACTATTTCAGGCATTAAAACGCCAAATGCTATGGTTGGAAATATAACAGAATCGGCTAAAGCCCCTGCCACATTAGAACCATTTGATTTAATTGCCCATGATTTATGTGATAAATAGTGGTAAACAATACTATCAATTAACATTGCAATTAAAAAAGCAACAAAACTAGCCAACGCAATAATGCCGCTTGCTGGGTTAAGTAAATAAGAAATAACGCTTGCAGTTGCTATCAAACCGCCTATTGGTAACCACTTGCCTTTCCATAATTCATGTATTTTGTCTCTTAGCGTTAAATCTAGGCCAATTAACAAAAATGCGTTAACAATGCTAAACCAAGGGCCAAAATGAACTACCAATAAATTAGCAAACACCAATCCCAATATGTAAACTACAGCATATATCAAAATAAATATCCTTGTTCTACTTGCTGAAATCCCCAAATCGATGGTGCATTGTGTGATTCAATCCTAGATCGCATCACTTGCGCCCTCATTTCTTTAGTTGGCGGCAAGTAATTACCATGTTTCCAATGAACATCTATGTTTACATTTCTACCAATGTTTGTTGAATCTGCGCTTGCAAATGGCAATTTGGTAAATATGCTAGGGTCTAGCATCCTTAATCCATGCAATTTGCAACATGGCCTGCCCATATCATCGCAAATAACCCTCATGGCTTGACCCATCCTAGACCACCACTTTTGTGTGCCAACCGTTGCATACTCGCCAGATGATCCAAAACAAACCCTTACATAAGTGTTGGCCAGTTGTTCTAATCGTTCTAAACTCTCATGCAAATGCCAAACTGGTGCGCCAAACCATGTAGGTAAAGGGCAATCCTTAAGCAAAGCATCGTTTTCGGCCTCATTTCCATCAATTACATCAGGAATTACAGCAAAATCACAACTTGGCACTTTCTTTAAATTCAATGCCCAATCGTAAAATTCTGTCCAATCAGTTATTGGTTTTCCACTTTTCCAAGCGCTAAATGCTCCATTATCAATAGCAAACGATTGACAAACTTCTATGGCAACCGTTAATTGATCATTGTGCCTAAAACTTACAAATGCGTGTCCTGCGTCTATTGCCTTGTGTGCTACCGTGGCCGGTGTAATTGGTAAGCCATGATAATGAATCATTCTTAACAATTCCAGTTCTTAAGTGATGCCTTGGCTCTTTCTGCTGGGCCTTTGGCGTTCTTTACTACCCCTTCCATGCGGGCGCAGAAACTAGCTTTACGCCCTTCATCCTTCTTGGTCTTTGGATTAGGAGCTGGTGCTTTCAAGTTACTGCCATTCTTGGCGTTGTATTCGGCCCTGCCTTTTGCAGTCATTCCCGCACCCTTGTCCGTTGGGTTATAGGTTTTACCCTTACCCACGGTTTTATGCTCAATAGGTTTGTCGTGCTTTTTCATTTCTTTGCTGTTTTAGCAGATTGTTTGAATGCTGCCGCAGTAGGTGCGCCCTTTGTGCCAGGCTTACGCATCTTCTCTACTGGTTTGCCTTCTGCCTTTTCTTGCTTGATACGTTCTTGTTTAGCATGGATGTTTGCGTAAAGTCCTGATTTCATATTACCTCCACAATTGCACAAATGTCTGCTTCTTGAATGATTTGATAATCTTGGCCATCAATTTTATGCGTTGGCCATTTTAAATAATCACCATTCCCATACTTGATAAAGTCCCCAACAGCACATTGATCGCACTCTGGGCCTATCGCAACAATTGTTCCTTCGTTAAAAGGTTCTTTATTGTTAACATATATGATACTAGATATTTCACGGACGTGGGGTTTTACAACAACCCTGTCTTTTAGTGCTTTAATCATTTTTGCGTGGCCTTCCCTTTTTCTTGCTGACCTGTGGAATGTCAACAACAGGTAAGTTCATCATGGAAAAAACACCCCCAGTTGCTGAGGGCAAAAATGGCTTCTCTGCAAATTCGCCGCAAATCTCGTTAGGACTACGATTTTGATAGTGTGGATACCGCCTGCATACGCCAACGGTTTGATTCATATCAAGAAAGTGCCTACAGGTATTACAATTCTCTTTAGCCATATCACAACTCCCATTGTGTTTGTGGTTAGAAGTGCCCCCTTGTTGTCCCTTGGGGGCATTTCGCTTTACTTATATTCTGACCGTTCGTGAGCATAACAACTCTTTTCTGAACTGCCGCCCTTCATTTCGCCCATTCTTCCATCATGCTTGCCCATGTGTGAGCTGTCCCTTGAACCGATGCCGTCCATCTTGCCCATGCCTACGCCACCAGCAATCGGCATTTTACGTTCGCCAGTTGTATCAGATGACAATGCACCCTTTGGAATCTTTTCACCAGATGCACCAGGCCGCATAACTTCTTTGTCTACCATTGATGCGCCTATTTTTTTCTCACCTGTGCGGTCAGATGCTGTTACGCCTTTTGGCATTTTCTCCATGTTTGAATAACCCATAATTAATCCTTTTGTTTCTTTGCAAAAAACACTACTTTTTGTAGCCATTACACTATATCATAAATTCTTCTTGCCAAGGTTCTCCTATCATTTTTTTGATGTTGAACAATTCTTTGTGCTCTGGGTAGTGTTTACGCCATAACCTTGCATAAAAAGCTATAAAATCATTGCTGATCTTAAAGTCTTCTCCTGTGGTTAAAACGTAAACCTCCCATCTGATCCTATTAATAATGAGCCAATGACTGATCTTTTTACGGTTCTTGGCCACCGCTTCCAAGCTAAACCGTTCAAAATACTTCCAAATAACTGGATTATCTTTGTGCCATTTGTCAAACTCGGCTTGTCTAACTTGAAATGGCTGCATGATTAAAACGGAATATCGTCTGCCATGTTGTCAAAACTACCTTTGAGCGCCCTTCTTTGCGGCACAGCATTTTCATCATAGGGATCGTTCATGTATGCCCAACCATCCCAACCGCCTTCTTTAAGTGGGATGCTGTCAATCTTCAGCATTGGCCCTTTAGATGTATCAATTACCGATCCAATCTTGGAATAACGGTTTTTTTGTTGACCTGTCTTATCTGTATAAGTGCCGGTAATTACTTTTATTTCTTTGAGTATCTTAGACATTGTATTTCCTTAATATTTCTACTTTTTTACTAACTTCATCTAAAAATTGTGTAATTTCTAGTTCTAACATCCGCACATAAGTGGGATCGTATTCAACCTTGACTACCAAAATCTGTAGATTTGTAGGAAATCTTGGGTCAAAACTCACAAAATCACACCATTCACGGCCTGTACAAGCCATTTGCCACATCATTTGCGGAATGTATTTGCTAGGCGGTTTGCCAGACATTAAATATTCCATGTGGGTTTTAGACTCTGGGCATTTGATTTCTACCAATCCTGTCTTATCCACCAATCCGTCAGGGCTTGCGCCACTCATGTCTATGGTTGGATGGTCAATAAATCCCACTTCATCCACAAACACGCCACGCTTAAGTTCATACGCTTGCCGTGCCATTGGTTCTGTTTCTGTACCCCATTGCATTGCAGCATTGGTAAAAAACTCACCCTTGGCGTTTGTAAGGCGTTCTAGCACCAGCTGCGTAGCGTAATTGTCCCGACTAGCGCTTGGGCCTGTCTTGGTCTTTGCTATCACATCTCCAACACGGCTTGCTGTTACCTTACCTAAACGTTGGGCAAACCATTCATCTGTTCTTTGTTCAATCATTTTCATCATCCTCAATAGTTTCATAATGTCCGCAAATAGCACAATGCAAATGTCTGCGGGTTTCTGTTAATTCAAGTTCACCCAATGGGCAAACTGGGCATGGTAAATCATCCATTTAATAGCGCCCTCAATTCGTCTTTGACCTTGGCCACCAAGTCTTGCCATTGTTTCTCGCTATGGCACGCTTGGTAAGCAATCCTGTAACTGGCCTTTAACTGTTCTTCATTCTCGGCCTCACGCATCTTGTCAATCAACAATCCCAGTTTTTCAGGTTCTACATGGCTTTTTGTAGGCAATTCTTTGGGTTCTTTCTTAGTTGCCGCATTGCCATCATCGTCTTCAGGCGCTATACCGCAGGCCGCCATCAAACTGTATCTTCTAGCATAGGTCAACGCTGATGCGTAACCCTGTGGATCGTGCTTGACCGCTGGAAAGTGCAATAAACCACATTGAAGTGATTCTCCGCTTTCGTGGATAAAAATGGTCTCTAAAATAATGCCGTTGTCGCACTCAAACGTTTTTTGCAATAGATAAATGCCGTTGTCGTTTAAAGCGTCTATAACCGCCTCAACACATCCAGCAAGGTCAACGTATCGACTTTTAAAATGTGGGTTCACAGACTGCTTTAAAGCAGGATTAAACGCCTTTTGTGCCTTAACCAAGGCTGTTGCTATTTCTTTCATGCCATATCCTTTAAAACATCTTTAACTTGCTGAATTGTGGATTCCAACTCTTGCTGTAAAAACTCTACTTCTCGACAGAGTATTTGGGTCTGTGCTTTGTAGTAACCACTTTCAAATGCGTAATTGGTCTTTTGGCCTTGTCTGACAATTGCGTCTTGGCAATCGTGTTCAATGTCTTCAAATCTGCTCATTTATGGCCTCCAAATAAATAAATCTAATAAAAGTACAACAACGCCTGCAATGCTGACAATCGTCATTGCAATGTCTACAGCTGTGCGTTTGCGATAAAACTTGGTGATTGAGGCACCATATTCCACCGTGTTGGGGAATGCTTCATTAAGTGTTCTAGGGTATTTCATGGTTTTAAATCTCCTGTGGTGATTAGTGCTTGATTGATTATGTGTTGGGGGTGTGGAATGCCAACCTTGACTTCATCAAGTATTTGATTGGCTTCTTGTTTGGTCATTACCATGCAAAATCTTGTGCAAGATTCTTTGGCAACCAATAAACAATAAAACCTAGTTCGTGGGGTAAAAAAGCACCACCAAATTTACGCTTGCCATAAGCGATATTGATTGCTTCTTCTTGTGTTTTAACAATAGTGTTAAATGCTTTGTTGTATGGAAACATATTTACTTTCTTAAAAGACCCTATAACGATTTGTTTGGGGCATGGGTGTATTGTTAATCTAAATTAACAACAGGTCAACAATTATTTACTAGGTACATTCCCTAATATGTTGTATTTATTTAAATGTGTTGTATTTAGGTTAATAACTGTTAACATATAGAACATGACTAAAGAACAAGCAATAGCACTAGCTGGTAACCAAAACAAGTTGGCCAAGATACTTGGTATCTCTAGGGTTGCCGTCTGTCGTTGGAAAGTAATCCCCCAGGCTCGCATTTGGCAGCTGCAATTACTTCACCCTGAATGGTTTATTAATTGCTGATATAATTTTTTTAAACTAGGCTAGGTTAGCTCCCGAAAAGACGATTCGTTACCGTCCTGCCATAGTTTCTTTTGTAACGTTAACCAAGAACGTAAGGTTGTATGCACTACTACAATTTCCATATTGGGGATTACAAATCCCATACCTATCATTTAACAGTAATTCAAGACTGCGCTTTTCGTAGACTACTTGACCATTATTATTTACATGAAGCGCCAATCAAACAAAGATTTATTGCTAGGCAAATAAATATGTCTGATTACGAACAAGATGTTTTGTCTGTTCTTAATGAATTCTTTCACGATAGTCCAAACGGATATATTCACCCTAGAGCTGATAAAGAAATTGAGGCTTTTCACGCTAAAGTTGACCAAGCATCTAGGGCTGGTAAAGCGTCCGCTGAACGGCGGTTCAACGGGCGTTCAACGGACGTTCAACCAACCAATAACCAAGAACCAATAACCAATAACCATATATATACAGATTTTGAAAAAATCCTAAAAGCAAAACGCAAACCGTTAACGGATACATTGCTTGCCGCCATCCAGGTTGAAGCTGATAAAGCAAAGTTAACATTAGAAGACGCATTGAAAGAATGTTGTGCGCGCGGCTGGACAACTTTTAAAGCAGAATGGATGTTAACCAAAGCTGATGTTATCCACCAAACTGTGCCTAGCACTTTTGATCGTGATCCAGTTCTTGTTAAGCTAGATGAAGATGCTAAAACATTAACATCGATTCCTGATGACGTTAAGGCTAAATTTAAAATGCTAAAGGGGGGTAAATGAATGAGCTGGCATTATTTGCGGGAGCTGGAGGGGGAATCCTTGGTGGACATTTGCTCGGATGGAGAACCGTTTGCGCCGTTGAGATCGAAGATTACCCACGCCGTGTTTTACTCCAACGGCAAGCTGATGGATTCTTACCTAGATTCCCTATCTGGGACGATGTTAGAACCTTTGACGGAAAACCTTGGGCAGGAAAAGTCGATGTTATCAGCGGTGGATTTCCATGCCAAGACATTAGTGCCGCAGGAAAAGGTGCAGGAATTGATGGAGAACGATCAGGAATGTGGGGAGAAATGGCACGGATCATTCACGAAGTACGACCAAAATATGTTTTTGTGGAAAACTCACCAATGCTCACTTCTAGGGGACTTGGACGAGTTCTCGGAGACTTGGCCTCAATGGGGTTTAATGCAAAATGGGGAGTGTTGGGAGCAAGAGATGTTGGGGGAGTTCATCAGCGAAACAGAATTTGGATTGTCGCTACTTACTATAGTCAAATCGGATTGCAACGCAACCGCAAAAAACCGATATTTAAATTCAAACCATTTCCGTGGGGCAAAGATGTCAGAGGGATTGAGGACTTGCGAAACAGACCCGACCTCAATCCATCCGTGCTTTGGAGAAAAGACTATGGGGTGGCCGACTATGTGGACAGGGTTAGCGCCATTGGAAATGGACAAGTTCCAAGAGTGGCTGCAACAGCATGGAGAATCCTAAGTGATGCAAATAACATTTAAGATTATTGGCAATCCACACGCTAAAGGCCGACCACGGTTTTCTAGAGCTGGTGCATTTGTTAAAACCTACACCGATGCTGAAACCAAGGCTTATGAAGAACTTGTGGCATTTTCTGCTAAACGTGCTATGGGTTCATCTGAACCGCTTAAAACGGCATTAGAGGCTTATTTGTACTTTTCCATACCTATCCCTAAGTCATACTCTAAAAAGCGCACAGAGGCGTGTTTAAGTGGCTTAGAACGGCCTATACGCAAAGATTTGGATAACTTGTGTAAATCGGTGATGGATGGCATGAACAAAATTGTTTATGAAGACGATGGGCAGATTGTTGATTTGCACAGCACAAAAGTTTATGGTGAACCTTATGTTGAAGTGTTAATTAAGGAGACGCAATGAGAATAGTATGTTGGTTTTCATGTGGTGCGGCATCTGCAATAGCTACCAAACTGGCAATTGCTGAGAATGCAGGCAAATTACCTTTGATCATTGCTTATACAGAAGTTTTAGAAGAACATCCTGACAACAAACGTTTTCTTAAAGAATGTGAGCAATGGTTTGGCCAAGAAATACAAATCTTGGGTAATGATTTTTATGATCGATCAATTTATCGTGTTTTTGAAAAAAACTATATAAGAACGCCTAAAGGTGCTCCATGTACTAGATCATTAAAAAAACAGGTAAGAGAAAGATTTGAAGAACCTACAGATCGCCAAGTATTCGGTTATACAGCTGAAGAACAACATCGATTAGATCGGTTTATTGATGCTAACAATGATGTAAATATTTGGACGCCTTTAATTGACAATGGGTTGACAAAAGAAGATTGCTTGGCCATGCTTGAAAATGCCAATATTGAGTTACCAATGATGTACAAATTGGGTTACCACAACAACAATTGTATTGGTTGCGTTAAAGGCGGCATGGGTTATTGGAACAAAATAAAGGTTGATTTTCCTGAACACTTTGATCGCATGGCTAAATTGGAACGTTTTAAAACACAAACCATATTTAAAGACCGATATTTAGATGAATTATTGCCAACGGATGGCAATTATCCACAGGAACAAAACATTGAATGTTCTATTTTTTGTCAATTAGCTGAAGAAAGTTATACAAAATGAGTACAGTATTTATGGTGTTGGCTTTGTTTGGATTGATTTGTTTAATTTCTATATTGGGGTTATTACTATGGGCAATGGTGGAATGTCTGTCGCAATAGGTTGGCGAAAACGTAAAAAAGGTAAAAAATGTTTTTAGTCCAAAATGAATTCGGAATGTGGGTGATCGATGGTTTTGCCCTTTGGTTGAGCACTCATCAACTGGGTGAAATAGATGATCCGCATCCTATACACAATGAAATTCCTGTAGATATATTCTTGATTGGGTTTATATGAGTCCTGAAAAACACGCTGAGTTTATTGGTAACTTTGCATCAAACTATGCCCAGGCCAAGTCCAGTAGGATTGGCATTGAGCTGAAATTAAAGACTACCAAGGCCATTTTGATGCAACAAGCATTTGCCAATGGTGTAACTCAAGTGGCTGCCCAAGAACGTGATGCCCTCGCAAACCCTGATTACAGTTTGCTAATTGATGATTTAATCTTGGCGGTCAAAGAAGAAGAAACGCTTAAATTTCAACTTGAATCATCTCGCCTTTTCATTGATGTGTGGCGGACTCGTGAAGCATCAGAACGATTAGCAATAAGGACGCACGAATGAAATGCCCTGTATGTGGTAGGAATGGTAAGATTTTAGAAACAAGACACAATGACGATGACACAAAACGAAGACGATACGCTTGTACCCAAGACCACAGATACAGTACACGTGAAGTCGTACTTGAAAACACAATATGTACGCTCGAAACGGTTATTGGAAGTAGTCGCAAGTCTAAACTGCCAGAATTGTGGCCACTATCTGTCGCAAGCCGCACATTCTAATTGGCATGGCGGGAAAGGCCGTGGCATCAAAGCAAGCGATAACTATGTGGCTGCACTTTGCCAGGCGTGCCATACTGAAGTTGATAGCGGAAATAAGCTATCTAAAGACGAACGACAAACCTTGTGGCTTAAAGCTCATTTAAAGACCCTACATTACCTTTTACTTACCGATCAATGGCCGCGTGGCGTGCCTATGACCGATCTATACCTAAAGATGTACTTACCCCTTGCGTAGAGATGGGATGCCTGCCTGTGGCTGTTTCATGCCTGCGCTTGGGCTATGTCTAGGATGGGCGTGGCTCATGTCAGTCTTTTCGTGAGTTTTTAATTCTTTTTCTAATTTCATCACGTGTTCACGTTCTTTTTGGAATTCTTTTTTAACAACGTAATTTTTGTCGTTGTCTTGTTTCTTTTCACCCTTGGTAATTGTAAAGTTGGTTGCCATGATATGTCCTTTTAAGAATAAACTCTTGTGCCTTGCTTGTCGATTATAAGTGCTTGCCGTCTAGGATTTTCGCCTTCTTTGGGTATTGCAATGTGTGTCCAACGGTCAAACTCTCTTATTACTTGGTCATATTGTAAATTTGAGGCTATAACCAGTTTAACGACCTCATCAGGAGTAAGGCCAGGCACACGGATATCGCAAGCATTGCCAAAACGATGTGCGCTGGAATCTTTGCTTCCCACAGCATCATTGACTTGCTTGCTACGAAACGCGCTGTTAACCATGATTGGCTTGCCGTCCAGTAAAGTTTTAACTTGCTCCAAAAAGACTGCAAGACGCATAAGATTTGCTGTTTCAATGTCATTAGGTTCATTTGAAAATTCCCTGTGATCGGTATGCGTTAGTTCTTCTAACGTAAAGTTGGGTGATAAATTCATTTTGTGGGTGAACTTTTGTGTAACAAATCGTCTTTAGCCTGTGAACCAGCAGAAGACCCAAAATAAAACGCGATAATCCCTGTCCAAGCTGTGCCCAAACTGCCTAACATCAACATCAGCGCATCGTTTGTTTTGAATGTTTCTAGCATCATGCCCACCAATATCCCAAAAAACCCTAGCGTAACAAGAATGGCCAAGGCTGGGGGAATAAAACTGCGGGTTGTTGCTTGTAGTTCTCTAGCGGATTTTCTATCCTCTACGCTCAATTTAGCAAAGTCTAAGCCTAATTCCTGTGCCCGCGCCTTGAGAGCCAATTCTGCTTGTTGAATAGATGCTATTTGATCTGCGCTAAGTTTGCCTGATGCAATGGTTTCTTGTACTTTTTCAGGATCAATTCCTAAAGCAGATGAAACAGCGTTGACCGCCAATCCTGCCAATGGGCCACCTAATGCCGTGGCAATTGTAGGCGCAATACTTTTTAACCAATCCATTATTTGTTCTCCAGTTTCTTGACTAGCTTTTGAACCTTAATTTCAGTTTGCCGTATGTCCATGTACATCCACATCAACACCGGCATAAAAAACAAAATAACACACAACAAAATTACAATCACAATGACGTAGAAGGAATCATCGTTAGAATCATTACCCACGTCCACAAGATCATTATGATAGTTACCCCCCCGATTAGCATCCTGTTTTGGATTCGGTTTATAACCTGTTTTCGTTGCCATGCCAATGCCTTCTTTCTGTCCAGTTCTTCCTTCCTTGCTAACAGCTGTTGGTTGGCAATGTGTCCGATCATCTTATTGACTCTGCTATACAAATCTTTCATTTCTGTTGGAACGTGATACACCATGTATTCCCTAAGTTCATCATTCAGTTTTTCCATTTGCAAATTAGCAATCACTAACTTGATGGCAATGTCTTGTCCTTCTTCATTTCCTGCTTTAATGGCCACGTCTTCTTGTTCTTCCATGTAATGTTTCAAACCATTGTAGGCATGAAAAAACTTAGTTAACGCATCAGCTACTTCAGCATAAATTTGATTCTCATCAAACTCTAATGTTTTTACTTTCTTTTTTGGCTTTTCTTGAACTGCCTCAATTCTTTTAGGGCTAGAAAAAAGGCCAGTAAGGAAACCCCAAAGTCCTTTAATATCGTTTTGAGCTTGCTTAACATCTTTAATTACACCTTCAACTTCTGCCTTGGCATCCAATACATATTGCCGCCCTTCTTTATACATCTCGCATGATTGCTTAACCAGTTTAAAAGCTGATGACGCAAGCGCAACAAGTGTAAATGGATCAATTTTTTACAATCCAAAAAGTTTATGAAAGAATTGTCCTGCCACATTTGGGCCAAGTAAAACCAAAATCATTACGCCATACAGCAAATATTCGATCTTTGCCATGCGCTTTTCACCGTCTCTCAAAGAATCGGCAATTTGTTTATAACGTTGATCACATACGGCCACATGAACGGCCAAATCTTTTTCAGTATCGCTCATGTTTTCTGTATAAATGCAAGTGCGTAATACAAAGGATTATTAGTGCCAGAGCTGGTCACCACGCCACTACTGGCAAAACCTCCGTTATTACCCACAGAATAAGAATTACCAGCGCCTACAACAAACCGATCTCTCAGGTCTGGTGTACCGCTAGAGCCATTACAAAGTACATATCCTGTAGGAATAGACCCAATAGACCCAGACCACATAATGATCCCTCCTGCGGGTACAGCAGATACAGCAGGGGTTGTACCAATGATTCCGTAAAGATTGTCTAGCGTTTGGATAACGTTATTAGATGAATCTGTCAGCACAAATTTGTAGTTATAGCCACTCAGAAACCAAATTTCACTAGGCGTTCTGCCGTCTGTGCCTAAAACAATCGGATTGGTGTTGGCAGTAGCTCCTGTACTGTCCGTATAGGTTGCTTGGGGCGTGCTAGACCCTGCTTGGTAGGTATATATATACCCACCGGCTAAAGGCACGTTAGGCGTTGTGCTTGATAGGAATTGAAAACCATTGCCTACTGGGGAAAGATTGACTGCCATTATGG